>JAABUN010000404.1_pt1 | contig 113709 bp, 119 predicted proteins | sample 5559311 | NCBI WGS metagenome assembly JAABUN01 (sample SAMN10711877, study PRJNA513370) | rock metagenome | isolation source: Antarctica rocks | place: Antarctica: Victoria Land, Siegfried Peak sud | reverse complement strand
TGAAGCCACTCCCCGAGGAACGGCTCCGAAGGGCCACAAAACCTTCATCAACCACGCAGCACCGTGTCAGTAACACTCACCTACCTCGAGCATCACCTCCACGTTCGTGGCACACGATCCACAGAAGCTCTGCCTCGTTCCTGGCCGCTCTCGGGGCGCCTGGTGCGCCGAAGGTTCTGTGGATCACGCAGCCCGGAGCGCTGCTGGCGCGTCATCCACAGCTCATCCGGACGAGCGTCCCGGGGGCCGACGACTGGCGTCTGCTGTGCGGCATGTCCGACCTGCCTCTCGTCCTCACCCGTGACGGCCTCCGTGCCAGCGGGCGCGGGCACGACCACGGGGACCGGCGGGTGCGCAACGGGCTGTGGGTCCGGGCTGCGCCGTCCACGTACGTCACAGGGTCCGTGCAGCTGCCCGACCGGGTCCACGCCGCCCTCGCCCACACCGGTCCGGACGCCGTGGTCACCGGCTGGGCCGCCTGCCGTGCGCTCGACCTGCCGTACGTCAGGGACGGGGGGGCGGTGCCCGTGCTCGTGCCGCCCGGCCGCCGACGGGTCAGCACCCCGTACGTACGCGTGCTGCCCACGACGCGACCACCAGCCTGGTGGCGGTGGCACGGCGACGTGCGGGTGGCGGCGCCGGCGCGCAGCGTCGTGGATGCCGCGCGCGACCTGCCCGACCTGCGTTCGGTGCGGGCCCTGGTTCTGGGAGCCGCAGGAACCGTGCGGCTGGGTGACTTGCGCGAGGAGCTCGAGACCGGGGCCAAGGCGCGCTCGAAGCTGTGCCGCCAGGCGCTCGCCGACCTTGAGGCAGGCGCCGCGTCCGCGCCCGAGGCCGAGGTCGCCGACCACGCCGCTGCGGCAGCCCGAGCGGGCCGGCTGCCGCCCTTCCTGCTCAACCCTGACGTGCTGCTCGACGGTCGGTTCCTCGGCCGACCCGATGGCTGGCTGCTCGGCGTCGGTCTCGGGTGGGAGGTGGACTCACGAGAGCATCACGCGGGCGAGGATGCCTTCGAGCGGACGCTGGCCCGTTCGGACCGGTTCCTGGCTGGGGGCCTCTCGCTGCTGCACCTCACTCCTCGACGGGTGCGCGCACTGGGCGCCGCCACCGGCGAGCTGCTCGTCGCAGCTGCGGCCGCACGCAGGGCCAGTCGGACGCTCGAGCCCGTCGGGCTCCTCGTCGTCCCGCGCGGGCCCCTGCTGCCGCTCTCCGCACGTCGAGAGCGGCCCGGACGCGCCCCCGGTGCGTGATCCACAGAAGGATCGGCGTGGCGGACGCCCGCAGCCGGGGGTGAAGACGAGGCGGACCTTCTGTGGATCACGACGGGCAGGCGGTGGCGGTTCGGGCGGCTCATGCGCCGAGAGCGGTCAGCTCCCGGGCGCGGGCGACGTCGCGCTCCATCTGCACGAGCAGCTCGGGGACCCCGTCGAAGCGCAGCGTGTCGCGCAGCCGCGCGGTGAACGCCACGCCGACGTGCTCGCCGTACAGGTCACCGGTGAAGTCCAGGACGTACGCCTCGATCCGCCGCTCGAGCCCCTCGAAGGTGGGATTCGTCCCGATGCTGACCGCCGCGGGGAGCTGCTCGGGACCGCGCACCAGCCGCCCGGCGTAGACGCCGTCGGCGGGCACCGCGCTCCAGGGCAGCGGCAGCAGGTTGGCGGTCGGGTAGCCGAGCTCGCGGCCGCGCTGGTCGCCGCGGACCACGATGCCCTCGATCCGGTGCTCCCGGCCCAGGGCGCGGGCCGCCGCCTCGACCGCGCCGGCCTGGACGCAGGAGCGGAGGTAGGTGGAGGACCACGTCGTGTCGTCGCTGCCCAGCAGTGGCACGCCCTCGACGCTGAACCCGAAGCGCCGGCCCGCGCCGGTGAGGGCGGCGACGTCACCGGCGGCCTTGGCGCCGTAACGGAAGTTCTCCCCCACCACGATGCCGGCGGCGTGCAGGCGCTCCACCAGCACCTCGTGGACGAACTCGTCCGGGGACAGCCGGCTGAACTCCCGGGTGAAAGGCAGCACGCACACCACGTCCACGCCGAGCTGCTCGAGCAGCTCGGCCCGGTAGCGCTGGCTGGTCAGCATCGGCGGGTGGGAGCCGGGGCGGACGACCTCGCTGGGGTGCGGGTCGAAAGTGAGCACGACGCTGGGCACCCCCAACGACGCGGCCTTCTCCACCGCCCGCCCGACGATCTTCTGGTGTCCGCGGTGCACCCCGTCGAACACGCCGATGGTCACCACGCACCGCCCCCACCCGGGCGGCGCGCTCGTCACCCCGCGCCAGCGCTGCACGTCCCCACCCTGTCAGACCGGCCCGGCCGGCGGGCGGTCGGCGGCTGGTCAGGCCGGCGCGAACACCACGCTCGCCCGCGCAGCACCGCCCGCGTCCTCGACCAGGGCGATGCACCGGCCGTCGGGGGCGAACGCGCCCAGCGGACCGGGACGCCCGCTCGCTGCCAGCCGGCGGCCGTGCGAGAGGTCGACCGCCTCGGCGGCGTCGACGTCGCGCCGCGGGAACGAGGCCGCGACGGCGTCGTCGAGCCGCAGCACCGCCGCGTCGACGACGTCGTCCCCGGCCAGCTCGTCGAGCCCGCGGGCGACGGCGAGGTCGAACGGCCCGACCCGGGTGCGCCGCAGCGCGGTGAGGTGGGCGCCGACCCCGAGCGCCGCGCCGAGGTCGCGGGCCAGCGCCCGGACGTAGGTCCCGGACGACACCGTGCAGGTGACGTCGACCTCGTCCCCGCGCCGGGCGAGCACCTCCAGGCGCGACACCAGGACGCGCCGGGACGCCAGCTCGACCGACTCCCCCGCGCGGACCCGGGCGTAGGACCGGACACCGCCGATCTTGACCGCCGACACCGCCGACGGGACCTGGTCGATCTCGCCGGTGAGGGCGGCGACGGCCGCGGCCAGCGCCGCGTCGGCCACCCCCGACGCGTCGCGCCGCTCGACGACCTCCCCCTCCGCGTCGTCGGTCACCGTGGTGACGCCGAGCCGCAGCGTCGCGTCGTACGCCTTGTCGGTGAGCGTCAGGTGCCCGAGCAGGCGGGTGGCCCGGCCGATGCCGAGCACCAGCACGCCGGTCGCCATCGGGTCGAGGGTCCCGGCGTGCCCTACCTTCTTGGTCCGGGCGAGCCGGCGGCAGCGGCCGACCACGTCGTGGCTCGTCCAGCCCGCCGGCTTGTCGACGACGAGCAGACCGTCGGGTGCGCTCACGCCCGCAGCTCCCGTCGGAGCGGCAGCGGCATCAGCGGGCCAGAGCTCAGGCGGGCAGGTGCGGCGCCCCGGCGAGGGCGTCACGCACGGTTGCGAGCGTGGTGGGGGCGTCCGCCAGCGAGGTGAAGCCGGCGGCGAAGCGGTGCCCGCCGCCGCCCAGAGCGGTGCAGACCTCACCGACGTCGACCGCACCCTTGGAGCGGGTGGAGACCTTGTACAGCCGGTCGGCCGGGTCGCACTTGAGCACGACGGCGACCTCGGCCTCCTGCGCGGTCCGCAGCACGTCGATGACGCCCTCGGCGTCGGCGAGCCCGAGGCCGTTGCGTTCGAGGTCCTCGGCCTCGACGACGCTCCACACCAGGCCCAGCCCGCCGGCCGCGCCGGGTTCGAGGACGGCCCGTCCGCAGACGTCGCCCAGCAGCCGGACGTAGCCGAACGGCTGGGTGTCGTAGATGGCCCGGTTGATGAGGTCGTGGCGGATGCCGGTGGCGAGCAGCCGGGCCGCGAGCTGGTGGGCCTGCGGCGACGTGGCCGCGTGCTTGAACTGGCCGGTGTCGGTGACCAGGCCGGTGTACAGGGCCGCGGCGACGTCGACGTCGAGCGGCAGGCCGAGCCGGTCCAGCAGCTCGGCGACGACGACCGAGGTGGCCGCGGCGGCACCGTCGACCAGGTGCACGGTGCCGTACCCGGTGTTGCTGGCGTGGTGGTCGACGACCAGCACCGCACGGGCGTCACAGACCAGGCCGGCGAGCACGCCGAGGCGGTCGGCGCTGCCGGTGTCGAGCGTGACGAGCAGGTCGGGCGAGGTCGGCACCTTCTCCGCGGGGACGAGCAGGTCGAGCGCCGGCAGGAAGGTGTAGGCCTGCGGCACCTCGAAGGGCTCGCTGCCCCAGGAGGCGAACACCCGGGTGCCGCGGCGGGACAGGGCGGCGCCGAGGCCGAGCATCGAGCCCAGGGCGTCGCCGTCCGGGGCGACGTGGCAGACCAGCACCACCTCGTCACACGCCGACAGCAGCGCCGTCGCCGCCTCCCAGTCCTGCTCGCGGATGCTCACCCGGCGGCGCCCACGGCCGGCTCGTCGTCGTCCTCGTCGGCGCGGGGGGACCGGTAGGGGTCGGACTCGCCGGCGTGGGTGGCGGCCGAGGCGAGCTCCTGCACCCGGGCGTCGGCCAGCCGGGCCTGCTCCAGCAGCTCCTCGAGCCGGCCGGTCGTCTGCGGGACGATGTCGGCGATGAAGGCCAGCGAGGGGGTGTAGCGCACCCCGGTCTGCCGCCCCACCTGGGTGCGGAGCACGCCCTTGGCGCTCTCGAGCGCCGCGGCGCTCTCGCTGCGGGCCCGGTCGTCGCCGAGGACGGTGTAGTAGAGCGTCGCCTCCCGCAGGTCGGGGGTGAGCTTCGCGTCCGTGATCGTCACCATGCCCAGCCGCGGATCCTTGACCTGCAGCTCCAGTGTGGTCGCGACCACCTCACGGATGCGCACGGCGAGCTTGCGAGCGCGAGCTACGTCGACCATGGAATCAGTCTCCCTCTCCGAACAGCCTCTGCCGAGCCGAGAGGACCTCCAGCTCGGGGTGCCCTGCCACCAGCCGCTCACAGGTGTCGAGCACCTGCCGGCAGTGCCCGGCGTCCGCGGCGGTCACGGCCACCCCGAGCAGCGCCCGTCGGTGCAGGTCCAGATGGCCGACCTCGGCGGCACTCACGTCGTACCTACGCAGCTCCGCGAGGACAGGCCGGACCACGCTGCGCTTCTGCTTGAGCGAGTGCACGTCGCCGAGCAGCACGTCGAGAGCAAGAGACCCCACGAACACGCTCGCGCCTCCTGCCGTACGGGGGTGGGTGGTGGCAGGACGCCGGGTGCCTACGGGACCTGGAAGGACCGTAGAGCGACGAGTCGCAGGTCCGAAGGTCTCGCCGGCGCCCGGCGCCCCGACAGCTACACCCGCGGCTTCTCCACCAGCTCCCAGGTCTCGATGACGTCCTCGAGCTTGATGTCGTTGAACGACCCGAGGCCGATACCGCACTCGTAGCCCTCGCGGACCTCGGTGGCGTCGTCCTTGAAGCGGCGCAGCGACTCGACGGTGAGCTTGTCGGCGACCACGACGCCGTCGCGGATCAGGCGCGCCTTGCTGTTGCGGCGGATCAGGCCGCTGCGCACGATCGACCCGGCGACGTTGCCGATCTTCGGCACCCGGAAGACCTCGCGGACCTCGGCGGTCCCGAGCTGGACCTCCTCGTAGATCGGCTTGAGCATGCCCTTGAGGGCCGCCTCGACGTCCTCGATGGCCGCGTAGATCACCGAGTAGTAGCGGACGTCCACGTGCTCCTTGACCGCCAGGTCGCGGGCGTTGCCCTCGGGCCGCACGTTGAAGCCCAGGATGACGGCGTCGGAGGCCGACGCCAGCGTGACGTCGTTCTCGGTGATCGCACCCACCCCGCGGTGGATGATCCGCAGGGACACCTCGTCGTTGACCTCGATCTTGAGCAGGGCGTCCTCGACGGCCTCCACCGACCCGGACACGTCGCCCTTCAAAATGAGGTTGAGCTGGGTGTTCTCGCCCTCCTTGAGGCGCTCGAACAGCGACTCCAGCGTCGGCCGCCCACGGGTCTGGGCGAGGCTGGCCGCGCGCTCGCGCGCCTGCCGCTGCTCGGCGATCTGCCGGGCGACGCGGTCCTCGCCGACGACGAGGAAGTTGTCGCCGGCACCGGGGACGCTGGTGAAGCCGAGCACCTGGACCGGCTGGGCCGGCCCTGCCTCGGCGACGTTCTCGCCACGCTCGTTGAGCATGGCGCGTACGCGGCCGAAGGCGTCGCCGGCGACGATCGAGTCGCCGACGCGCAGCGTGCCGCGGTTGACCAGCACGGTCGCGACGGCGCCGCGCCCGCGGTCGAGCCGGGCCTCGATGGCCACGCCCTGGGCAGCGACCGACGCGTCGGCGGTGAGCTCGAGGGCGGCGTCGCTGGTCAGCAGGATCGCGTCGAGCAGCTGCTCGAGGTTGAGGCCCGCCTTGGCCGAGACGTCGACGAACATCGTGTCGCCGCCGTACTCCTCGGCGACCAGGCCGTACTCGGTGAGCTGGCCACGGACCTTGGCCGGGTCCGCGCCCTCCTTGTCGATCTTGTTGACGGCGACGACGATGGGCACCTCCGCCGCCTGGGCGTGGTTGAGCGCCTCGATCGTCTGCGGCTTGACGCCGTCGTCGGCGGCCACCACGAGCACCACGATGTCGGTCACCTTCGCACCGCGGGCGCGCATGGCGGTGAACGCCTCGTGGCCAGGAGTGTCGATGAAGGTGATCTCGCGTACGCCGCCCTCGACCGGGTGGTGGACCTGGTAGGCGCCGATGTGCTGGGTGATGCCGCCGGCCTCGCCCTTGACGACGTCGGTCTCGCGGATGGCGTCGAGCAGGCGGGTCTTGCCGTGGTCGACGTGACCCATGATCGTCACGACCGGCGGTCGCGAGACGAGGGTGGCGTCGTCGGTGTAGTCGGCCCCGAAGGACAGGTCGAAGCGGTCGAGCAGCTCGGCGTCCTCCTCCTCGGGCGAGACGATCTGCACGTCGTAGCCCAGCTGGGCGCCGAGCAGCTGCAGCGTCTCGTCGGTGCAGGACTGCGTCGCCGTCACCATCTCCCCGAGCTCGGTGAAGACCACCTGCACCAGCGAGCCAGGGTTGGCGTTGATCTTGTCGGCGAAGTCGGCCAGTGACGCGCCGCGGGCCAGGCGCACCGCCTCGCCGTTGCCCCGGGCGACACCGCCGCCCATCGTCGGCGCGGCGAGGTTGTCGAACTCCTGACGACGCTGCTTCTTGCTCTTGCGGCCACGGACCGGGCGGCCGCCGCCACCGGAGCGGCCGAACGCACCGGGTGCGCTGCCGCCGCGGGCCGCACCACCGCGCGGACCACCGCCGGGACGACCGGCGAAGCCGCCACCGCCGGGACGGGGGGCGCCGTAGCCGCCGCCGGTGGCGCCGCCGGGACCGGCGCTGGGGCGAGCGGCACCCCCCGGACCACCTGCGCCGGGACGTGCGCCCGGCATACCGGGACGGGCACCGGCCGGGCGGGGCGGGAACATGCCGGGACCGGGACGGGGACCGCCTGGGCCGCCGGTCGGCCCGCCGGAGCGCGGCGGGAACATGCCCGGGCCGGGACGGGGGCCGCCGGGGGCCCCGCCCGGCGCGGGACGGGGGGCGCCGGGCCGCGGCGGCATGCCGGGTGTCGGTGCGGAGGACGGACCGGGCCGGGGTGCAGCCGGCCGCGGCGGCATGGGGGTCGGCGCGGGACGGGCTGCCGGGGGACGCGGGGGCATCGCGGGTGTGCCGTCGGCCGGGGAGCTGAACGGGTTGTTGCCGGGCCGGGGGCCGGGCGCCGGGCGCGCCGGGGCCGGCGCTGCGGGGGCGCCCGCCGCGGTGGCCGCAGGGGCGGCGCTGGCGGCCACGGGCTGCGGTGCGGCCGGCCGAGCCGGGCCGGGCATCGGCGCACCGGGCCGAGCAGCCATCGGTGCCGCCGGCGCCGCGGGAGCGGACGGTACCGGGGCGGGAGCGGCCGGCATCCGCGCCGCGGGAGCGGACGGCACCGCCGGGCGCAGCGGGCCAGCAGCAGCTGCGGGGGAGGTGGCCGGGGCCGACGACGCGGAGGCCGGGAAGGCCGCCCGCAGCTTGCGGGCGACGGGTGCCTCGATGGTGGACGAGGCGGACTTCACGAACTCACCGTTGTCCTTCAACCAGGTGAGGACGTTCTTGCTCTCGAGACCGAGCTCCTTGGCGAGCTCGTGGACGCGGGCCTTTCCGGGCACGGGACTCCTGTCTGGCCCGGGTCGTCCCCGTGCCGAGGTGCTACTGCACGGTCTTGCTCAAGACCGCGGTGTTGCCGGACGTGGTGCTCTGGGTGGTGCTGCCGTTCGCCCTGGTCATGTGGGCTGGCTCATCGAGTGCTGCTCAAGGCTGTGCCTGCTCTCGTCGGGCTGGTCCGTCAGGTCCCGGTCCGTCAGGTGCCGGGTCGTGCGTACCACGTGGTCCAGCACCGGGGCGACATCGAGCGGTCCGGCCAGGCGCAGAGCCCGGGGGAACGCCCGCCGCTTGTCAGCGAGGGCGACGCACTGCAGGGCGAGGTGCACGGAGGCGCCCCGACCTGGCAGACGCCCGGCCGGGTCGGGGACGAGGACGCCTCCGAACGCGACGACACGCAGCAGGGTGGCTTTCGCCGCCTTCGTCCGACAGCCGATGCACGTGCGCTCCGGACCCGGGCGGCGGGCCAGCGACGAGTCTAGCGCGCTGCCGGGCGAGAAGTCAGGCGCGCCCGCGCCCGGGGCCGCGACGACCGGGTTGTGGGGAGAGGACGGCCGGCGGGCTACGACGTCGCCTCGTCCGCCGGGACGGGTGCGCCGGTCACGTCCCGCGGGGCGGGGGCCTCCGGAGGGGCCTGCTCAGCGGCATCGCTGCGGATGTCGATGCGCCAGCCGGTCAGCCGCGCCGCCAGCCGGGCGTTCTGGCCCTCCTTGCCGATGGCAAGGGACAGCTGATAGTCGGGGACCACCACCCGCGCGGACCGCAGGACCAGGTCGACGACCTCGACGCTGCTCACCCGGGCCGGCGACAGGGCGCTGGCGACGAAGCGGGCCGGATCGGCGGACCAGTCGACGATGTCGATCTTCTCGCCGTGCAGCTCGGCCGTGACGGCTCGCACCCGGGACCCGACCGGGCCGATGCAGGCACCTTTCGCGCCCAGTCCCGGCACGGTCGACCTGACGGCGATCTTGGTGCGGTGGCCGGCCTCGCGGGCCAGCGCGACGATCTCGACGGAACCGTCAGCGACCTCGGGCACCTCCTGCGCGAACAACCCGCGTACGAGGTCCGGGTGGGTGCGCGAGACGGTGACGGACGCCCCCCGGGGACCGCGGCCCACCGACAGGAGCCGGCACTTGAGGCGGGCACCGTGCTCGTAGACCTCGCCCGGCACCTGCTCGGCAGGCGGCAGGACGGCCTCGAGCGCGCCCTCCGACTGACCGAGCTTGACCATGACGTTGCGGTTGGGCGCGGCACCCGGCCGCTGCCCGGCCTGCTGCACGATGCCCGAGACCACGTCGCCCTCGCGGCCGGACCACTCGGAGTGACTGAGCTCGCTCTCGGCCTCCCGCAGCCGCTGGAGGATGACCTGCCGCGCGGTGCTCGTGGCCACCCGGCCGAAGCCGTCGGGGGTGTCGTCCCACTCCCGGGCCACGCTCGCGTCCTCGGCGAGCTCCTGGGCGAGGACCCGGACGTCGCCGGTGCGTCGGTCGAGCTCGACCCGGGCGTGCGGCTCCGCGCCTTCGGTGTGCCGGTAGGCAGTGAGCAGCGCCGTCTCGATGGCCTGGCACACCAGGTCGAAGGAGATGTCCTTCTCCCGCTCGAGGCCGCGCAGTGCGGCCATGTCGATCCTCACGCGTCCTCCTGGACCGGCTCGCCGTCGTCGGACAGGTCGTCGCCCTCGGCCGGCTCGCCGGACCGGCCGAATTCCACCTGCACCTGGCCCCGGACGACGGTGGCCAGCAGCAACCGGCGCTCCCCCACGCGCACCTCGGTCTCGGTGGACGCGGTGAGCCGCCCCGTCTCGCTCGTGCCGTCGACGAGGTGGACGGTGACCAGTCGCCCGACGTTGCGCCGCCAGTGCCGCGGCTGGGTGAGCGGCCGGTCCACGCCTGGCGAGCTGACCTCCAGCACGTATGCGCCACCCAGCAGGGCGGGCTCGCGGGCGTCGATGTCGTCGAGCGCCTCCGAGACCGCCCGGCTGACGTCGGCGACGTCGTCGAGGGTGATCCCGCCGTCCTTGTCGACGACCATGCGCACGACCCGGCGCCGCCCCGCGGGGGTGACCTCGAGTGCCTCCAGGTCGTGGCCGGTGGTGGCGACGACGGGAGCGAGCAGCTGGGACAGTCGGGGGACGACCGCGGCGGCCATGGACCCCTCCTGTCTGTGTGGTTGTGACTGCGGGCCGGCAGGGCGAGCCTAGCCGGGCCCTGTGGTTGCCTGGCCACCCATGAGTGCGAGCCGGGCGTGAGCACAGACCCGGCGGCGCCGAGTCGCCGCGCGTTTCTGGCCGCCGGGCTCCTGCTACCGCTGGCCGCCTGCGCCCGCGCCGCCGACCCCGACCCGCCCCCTGACCCGGACCTGGCTTTGCGCGCCACGTCGGTGGCCCGCGAGCGGGAGCTGCTCGCGCTGTACAACCGGGCGCTGGCCGCCGAACCGGCGCGCGCGACGTTGCTCACGGCGCTGCGCGACGAGCATGCGGCGCACCTGACCGCGCTCCTCGGCGCCCCGGCGACCCCCACCTCGACCGCCCTCACCCCTGCCGTCCCCGGCGGCGCCACCCCGCTCGGACCGGTGCCGGCCGCCGGGCCCGTCGCCCTCAACGACCTCAACGCGGCCGAGGTGGCCGCGGCGGCCGCTCACGCCGATGGCGTCCCCGCCGCTTCGCGGCCCCTCGCCGCAGTGCTCGCCACCCTGTCGGCCGCGGAGGCCTCGCACGCGGTGGCGCTGGCATGAGAACGCACCCCGGGCGGCCGGGGTCGTGACCGAGGTCGACCTGCTGCAGTCGCTGCTGGCGGGCGAGCATGCCGCGGTCTACGGGTACGGCGTTCTCGGCGCGCGACTGGACGACGCGCTGCGCGCGGCCGCCCAGGCTGCCGACGACGCGCACCGGGCCCGCCGCGACGAGCTGACGGCGCTGCTGCGCGGCCGCGGGGCGCAGGTCCCGGTGACCCTGGCGGCGTACGACGTCGCCGTCGCCGGGACGCCAGCGGCGCTCGCCCTCGCCGTACGCCTGGAGGAGGGTCTCGGGGTGCGCTGGCGGGATCTGGTGGGCGGGACCGACGACGCCGGTCTGCGCCGGCTCGGGGTGGCCGGGCTCACCGCGACGGCCGTGCGCGCGGCGCAGTGGCGGGCAGCGCTCGGGGTGCAACCGCCGACGGTTGCGCTGCCCGGTACGCCCCGACGGTCCCCCCGGCGTGGCCCATTCGGGTGAAGAGTGGTTTTTGTCACAAGCGCTCGCGGAACGCCTCCTACCGTGACGCAGCGGCCGACGGAGCCGCACCCGAAGGCCCACGGAGGTCAGATGAAGCGTGCGCTCGTGCCCTTGGTCACCCTGCTGGCCAGCCTGCTCGTGCCGATCGCCGTGGCCGGACCTGCCTCGGCGCAGTGCGCGCCGGACGGTCCCAAGGTGATCTACAAGATCTCCGACAAGAACTTCGTCTACTACCCGACCAACGTCCACAGCGACTGGGCGTCCTGGCCGCGTGGCGGCACCATCACCTACCAGCAGACCAAGACGATGGAGGCCAACGCCTCCGTCACGGCGACGGTCTCGGCCGAGGCGGGCGCCATCTTCGCGAGCGCGTCCGTGAGCGCCGGGGTGACGGTCGGGGGCAGCTACTCGCAGTCCAAGACCTGGTCCTACAGCGCCAACGTCCCGGCCGACAAGGACCACAAGTACCGCCTGCACGCCTACCACTACGCGCTGAACTTCAAGGTCACGAAGTACCAGTGGGTCGGCGGGAGCACCTGCGACTACAAGGTTGCGGCGCACTACCCGCAGCGTGTCCACCACGCACCGGCCAAGTCGGCGAACAACATCTGGAAGCTGGACAAGCGCGCGGCCTAGCGCGAGTGGGCATCCCGGGCTCAGCGGCTGAGGTCGGCGAGGACACCCCCGACCAGGCGGACGAGGTCGTCGGGGGTGAGCTCGACCGACAACCCGCGCCGGCCGCCGGACACCAGCACGGTGTCCCACAGCCCGGCCGTCTCGTCGACCGCCGTCCGCAGGGCCGTGCGCTGCCCGAGCGGGCTGATGCCGCCGACCACGTAGCCGCTGGAGCGCTCCGCCCGGGCCGGCTCGGCCATCGCCGCGCGCTTGCCGCCGAGCGCCGCCGCGAGGGCCTTGAGGTCCAGGGAGCCGGCGACCGGCACGACGGCGCAGACCAGCTCGCCGTCGAGGTCGGCCAGCAGGGTCTTGAGCATCCGTTCGGGCGCGACGCCGAGGGCGCGGGCACCGGCCGCGCCGTACGAACCGCCGGGTACCGCCTCGTAGCTGTGGACCGTGTGCGGAACGGCCTCGCGGGCCAGCAGCACGAGCGCGGGGGTGCCCCCGGTCAGCCGACCGCTCCCGCCGGCCGGCCGGCCCGTACCTCCTGGGCCACGGCCGACACCGCGTCCTCCACGGCCACCGGCCGGCTGGTCCCGGCCCGGCGGTCGCGCAGCTCGACGAGGCCGTCCGCCAGCGCCCTCCCGACCACGAGGACCGTCGGCACCCCGAGCAGCTCGGCGTCCTTGAACGCGACGCCCGGCGAACCGCCGCGGTCGTCGAGCAGCACCGCGAGCCCCTCGCGCTCCAAGGCCGCGGCGAGCCGCTCGGCGACCGCGCCCTGCTCGCCCTTGCCCACCGCCACGACGTGCACGTCGGCCGGCGCCACGCCGCGGGGCCAGGCGAGCCCCTTGTCGTCGTGCGACTGCTCGGCGATGGCGGCGACCGCCCGGGAGACCCCGATGCCGTAGGAACCCATGGTCACCCGCACCGGCTTGCCCTGCGGGCCGAGGACGTCGAGCCCGAAGGCGTCGGCGTACTTGCGACCGAGCTGGAAGATGTGCCCGATCTCGATGCCCCGGCCGATCGTCAGCGCCGACCCGCAGCGCGGGCACCGGTCGCCCTCGCGCACCTCGGCGGCGGGGACGACCCCGGACGGCTCGAAGTCGCGCCCCAGGACGACGTGCACTGCGTGCCGGCCCGGCTCGTTGGCGCCGGTCACCCACGACGAGCCGCGCACGACCAGCGGGTCCACGACGTAGCGCACCCCCGCGGGCAGGCCCTGCGGCCCGATGTAGCCCTTGACGAGGCCGGGCACGGCGTCGACGTCGGCGGGCAGCACCTCGGCGGGCAGCACGTTGGCCTCGAGCCGCTTGAGGTCGACGTCGCGGTCGCCAGGCACCCCGACGACCAGCGGCTCCGTGCGGCCGTCCGGGAAGCGCAGGGCGACCAGGACGTTCTTCAGGGTGCCGGAGGCGTCGACGTCGACGCCCTTGTCGCGCATGACCTGCACCAGGGTGGCGATCGTGGGCGTGTCGGGGGTGTCGAGCACCTCCAGCGGGGGCTGGGCGGCCGGGTCCTGCTCGGCCGGGCCGCGCACCTCGACCGCCTCGGTGTTGGCCGCGTAGTCGCAGGACGTGCACGACACGAAGGTGTCCTCGCCGATGGGCGCCGGGGCGAGGAACTCCTCCGACGCGGAACCGCCCATCGCCCCGCTGACCGCGGCGACGATCCGGTAGTCCAGCCCGAGCCGCTCGAAGATGCGCTGGTAGGCGACCCGGTGGTCGTCGTAGGCCGTCTGCAGGCCGGCGTCGTCGACGTCGAAGGAGTAGCTGTCCTTCATGAGGAACTCGCGCCCGCGCAGGATGCCGGCCCGGGGCCGCGCCTCGTCGCGGTACTTCGTCTGCACCTGGTAGAGCACCAGCGGCAGGTCCTTGTACGAGCTGCACTGGCTCTTCACCAGCGTGGTGAACAGCTCCTCGTGGGTGGGTGCCAGCAGGTACTCCCCGCCCTTGCGGTCCTTCAGGCGGAACAGCAGGTCGCCGTACTCCGTCCAGCGGCCGGAGGTCTCGTAGTGCTCCCTGGGCAGCAGCGCCGGGAACAGCACCTCCTGACCGCCCATCCGGTCCATCTCCTCGCGGACGATCCGGGCGACCCGGTCGAGCACCTTGAGCCCCAGCGGCAGCCAGGTGTAGATGCCGGGCGCCACCCGGCGTACGTAGCCGGCGCGGACCAGCAGCCGGTGGCTCGGGACCTCCGCGTCCGCCGGATCCTCACGCAGGGTGCGCAGGAACAGCGTGGACATGCGGAGCACGGGTCCTCCTGGATCTGGGGTGGCGGCCCGAGCCTAGCCAGCCGGTCCGAAGGGACCGTCACCGTTTTCGGGCTGGGCGGCAACGTCAGCTGTGTCGGCGTACGGGCCGCCGGTGCGCGTCGAACCCCACAGCTGACCTTCGCCGCAACCGGGGGAGGTCAGCTGTGGGGCTCGGAGCTCGCGGTGCGGGCGGCCGCGCCAGTAGCCTCGCTGCCCGTGCTGGTCCTGCTGCCGCCGTCGGAGGGCAAGGCCCCCGGCGGCGACGGCCCGCCGCTGGACCTGGGCACCCTATCGCGGCCGGCGCTCACCCCCGTCCGCGAGCGCCTCGTCGACGCGCTCGAGCACCTCGCCCGCACCGACCCGGACCGGCTGCGGAGGGCGCTCGGCTGCCCCGCGGGCGAGGTGTCCAAGGACGCCGTCCTGCGCTGCTCCCCCACCCTGCCCACGCTGCGGCGCTACACCGGGGTGCTCTACGACGCCCTGGACCACGCCAGCCTGCGCGGCGCAGCGAGGCGCCGGGCCGACGCATCGCTGCTCGTCGGGAGCGCGCTGTTCGGGCTGCTCTCGCCGCGGGACCGGGTGCCGGCCTACCGGTTGTCCGGTGGCATCTCGCTGCCCGGGACCGGTTCGCTCGCGGCGCTGTGGCGGCCGTTGCTCGAGCCGGAGCTCGCCGCGCACCGCGGGCTGGTCGTCGACCTGCGTTCCGGGGCGTACGCCGGCCTAGGCCGGGCGCCGTCGGCCGTCCAGGTGCGGGTGCTGCGCGAGGCGGGCGGCCGCCGGACGGTCGTCAGCCACGACAACAAGCACACCAAGGGACGCCTGGCCAGGCTGCTGTGCGAGCGCGGCGGGCGCGGCGTCGCCGACGTCGCGGCGGCCGGCCGGGACTGCGCCGACGACGTCGAGGTCGACGGGCGGCGCGTCGACCTCGTGCTGCACGGCCTGGCCCGTACCAGGGTGCCTGGATGACCCGTCGGGCGCCGGCCTACACGTTGTGGGGGTAGAGCGAGTAGGTCGGGAAGTTGCCGTAGACCATGCCGTCGCCCTCGGTGACGGCCTGCACGAGCAGGTCGCCGCCGACGAAGGCGCCCTTCCAGGACGCGCCCTTGCCGCCGAAGACCTCCTCGCGGTCGCCGCGGCTGCGGGGCTTGTTGATGCCGACCTTGAACGACTGCAGCTGCTCGCCGATCCGGGCGCCGAAGTCGGCGTCGTCGGTGGCGACCGAGGCGACCAGCGCGCCGTTGCTGGCGTTCATCGCGGCGAGCAGCTCGTCCTCGGAGTCGACGAGCACGATGGAGTCCAACGGTCCGAACGGCTCGGCGTGCCGCAGGGCCCAGCTCGGCGGCGGCTCGAGGACGCAGCTCGGGGCGACGTACGCGCCGGTGTCCTGCCCGTCGAGGAAGCGGCCCTGCGCCAGGGACCCGGCGTACAACGGGATGCCGCCGCCGGACACCGCGGAGGCCCAGTGCTCGCCGAGCTCGGTAGCCTTGCTCGCCGAGATGACCGGGCCAAACGTGAGGTCGGGCAGGTCATCGTCGGGGCTGTCGACGGCGAGCGGGTGGCCGAACCGCAGGCTCCGCAGCACCGGCAGGTACATCTCCAGGAACGCCGGGAAAAGCTCACGCTGCACGACGTAGCGCGGGTAGGCGGTGCAGCGCTGCTTGGCGTACTCGAAGCCTTTCTTCAGGTGCGCGGCGAGGTCGTCCCAGCCGCTGAAGTCCCAGACGCCCCAGGCGTTGAGGCCCTCCTGCTCGAGCAGGTGGCGCTTGCCGGTGTCGGCGAGGGTCGTCGCGGCCCGGCGGCCGTTGGCCCGGCCGCCGACGAACGCCAGCGCGCCGATCTCCGGGCTGCTGATGAGCGCGTCGCCGAGCTGCGCGCCGACCCCGGACAGCAGCGAGACGGGCAGGCCGGCCCGCTTCATGAAGGCGTGGGCGAGGGTGAGGGTGTGGAAGCCGCCCTGCGACGGGGTCTTCGCCACCACCCCGTTGCCGGCGAGGCACTGCACGAGCTCGGCGTGCACCTGCACGCTCATCGGGTAGTTCCAGGAGGCGATGTTGCTGACCGGGCCGGGCAGTGCCCGGCGGCCCTGCAGCTGCCGCTCGATCTCGCCGAGGTACCAGTCGACGCCGTCCAGCGCCCGGTCGACGTCGGCGCAGGCCAGCTTCCACGGCTTGCCGATCTCCCATACCAGCAGCAGGGCGAGGGTGTCCCGGTGCTCGCGCATGCTGGCGACCGCGTCGGCGACCCGGCTCCGGCGCTCGTCGAGCTCGACCGCCTGCCAGGCGTCGTGCTCACGCTTGGCGAAGTGCACGGCTTCGACCGCCTCGTCGTGGCTGATCCGCGGCGGCCCCTGGATCCGCGACCCGTCCACCGGTGTCACGTGCGGGCCGGGGTCGCCGATGGCCTGCCACTCGCCGCCCGCGAGGTTGCTGATGCGGTCGGCGTCGAAGGCCTCCGGCGCGGCTTGGCGGGCGCGGCCGTAGACGTCGTCCCAGGACGTGCCGGGCTTGAGCTGGGTCAAGAGGTGCCTCCGAGGAGTTGTCGGTCTGGCGGCCGGTCGAGGTGACGCGAGTGCACCACACCGGCTCGGCACGCGATCCACGCCGGCGGGTGCGGGCTCAGAACAGGACGCTGGCGAAGACGCCCTCCTGCCGGAAACCGACCTTGGCGTACGACCGGCGCGCGGCGAGGTTGAAGTCGTTGACGTACAGGCTGATCACCGGAGCAACCCGACGGGCGAGCTCCACGACGGCGGCCATCCCCGCAGTGCCCGCCCCCCGGTCGCGCAGCGACGGCTCGACCCACACCCCCTGCACCTGGCAGGAGGCCGCGGTCTCGGCGCCCACCTCGGCCTTGAACAGCACCCGACCGTTCTCGATCCGGGCGTACGCGCGCCCCTGCCGGATGATCTCCTGCACCCGGGCGCGGTAGAGCGCACCGCCGTCGCCGGCGAGCGGGCTGACCCCGACCTCCTCGGTGAACATCGCGACGCAGGCCGGCAGGAGCACGTCCACCTCGTCAGGGCGCACCGGCCGGACGAAGCGGTCGGGCGCGACCCTGGGCGGCCCGTCGATGACGAGCAGCGGCTGCTGCGCCCGGACCTCGCGGGCCGCACCCCAGGACGGGCGGAGCAGGGTCCAGAGCAGCTCCACGGCATCGGCCGGGCCGACGACGGACGAGCACCGCCGACCCTGCCGGCGGGCCCGGTCGGCGAAGGCACGGACGGCATCGGGCCCGGCCTGCACCGGCACGAGGTTGGCGCCGGAGTAGCACAGCGCCAGCAGCCGTCCGCGCTCCCCGTAGCCCCACACCTCGGCCCCCAGCCGCCAGGGCTCCAGACCCGCGGCCGACACCCGCGAGGCGACGAAGACGTCGGCGACCGGGTCGAGCTCGAGCAGCGCCCGGACCTCCCGCAGGTCCCGGCCGTCGAGCACCCGGGTGGACGCCGTTCTCAGCACCGGGGAAGCGTAGGACGCGCGCACCCGAAGCGGCAGGTCACCCGCCCAGGACCATCGCGGTGTAATGCGCGCGCGCGTCGGCGGTGCGCCCGAGCCCGTAGACCCGGAGCACCTCGGCCAGGCCGGGGTGCTCCGGCTCCAGCAACGCGGCGGCGCTCTCCACCTCGCCGGCGGACGCAGTGGCGCGCAGCAGGGCCTGCACCGCGGTGGCGCCGCCGCCGGCCGCGGCCGTCGTGGTCGTGGTCGTGGTCGTGCCGAGCGGCCCCGACCGCTCGAGGTCGCGGACGGCCGCGGTGCGTCGGGCCACCTCGCCGCGCGACAGCTGGGGCAGGGCGGGGTCGGCGGCCAGCTCCGCGAGGGCCTGCATTCGGGCGAGCACGGCCGGGTTGGCAATCTTGGCCCGCTGGCCGCTGGCCAGCTGGCTCAGCATCGGGGCGGACATCCCGAGCAGCGTCGCCAGCTGGCCCTGGGTCAGCTCCAGGGCCCCGGTGATCCGGCGGACGGTCTCCCCCACCGGCTCGCCATACCAGGCGGCCTGCTGCTGGCGGTGGCGGGCGGTCGCCGACTCGTCCATGTCCCCCCTTGTGTATTCACACTTGCAAAGATACTGTTCGCATCCGCAACGGACACGACCCTACCGCGAGGAGCGACGAGGATGGCAACCATGAGAGCGCCCAAGAGCACCTTCACCGGGTGCGCGACCGTGACGCTGCTCGCCCTGACGGTCTCGATGCCGCTGTGGCCGGCAGCCGCCGAGGCCACGTCGGCACCCGGACCGACCGGGCCAGGGGCGCTGGAGCTGGTGGTGGACTCCTCCGGAAGCATGGCCGGACCCGACCCCTCGGGTGGCACCAAGATCGACGCTGCCCGACGAGCCCTGGCCGGCGTGCTCGGCGCGCTGCCGGAGGCTTCGCTGGTCGGTGTCCGGACCTATGGCGGGCAGTACGCCGACCGCGAGCGAGGCTGCACCGACACCCGCCTCGTCGTGCCGGTGGGCCCGCTCGCCCGCAGCACGGCCACCGCGGCGCTGGCCAGCCTGCGGCCGGTCGGCTACACGCCGCTGGCCTCCTCGCTGCGCGCGGCCGTCGCCGACCTGCCCACCGACCGCCCGCGCACCGTGGTGCTCGTGTCGGACGGCGAGGAGACCTGCGGGGGCGACCCGTGCGCGGTCGCCCGGGAGCTCGCCGGCCAGGGGGTCGGGCTGACGGTCGACACCGTCGGGTACGGCGTGGACACCCGCACCCGCGACCAGCTCCGCTGCGTCGCGGCCGCCGCCGGCGGCGACTACACCGAGGCGCCGGACGGCCAAGCGCTCACGGTCGGGCTGGCCCGCGTCGCCGACCAAGGCCTGCGCCGCTACGAGCCGACGGGTACGCCGATCACCGGGAGCAAAGAGCCGCTTGGGGCGCCGCTGATCGCCCCCGGCCAGTACGTCGACGCCCTCGACCCGGCCGAGCGGGCCTACTACGCCCTCGACCTGGCCGACGGGGTGACGCCCTACTTCGCGGCCACCCTCGTCCACCCCCCCGGGGAGGTCGCCGGCAGCAGCTACGACAGCCCCACCATTGCGCTCTACGGCGCGGACGGCACGAAGTGCGGCTCGAAGACGCAGGGCACCTCGCAGAGCAACGGAGGCACGGCGTCCACCGTGGTGGCCGTTCCGGGGGCGGCCGGCAGCGACTGGACCGGCAGCTTCTCCTCCAGTGACGGCGGCTGCGGGACAGCCGGCCACTACACGCTGTCGGTCGAGCGCGACGCGAGCGGCAAGGGCCAGGCCGCCCTCCCCCTGGAGCTGCGGGTTCTCGTCGAGCCGCCGCCGGTCGACCGCACGGCCCTGCCGCCGGCCCCGGTGGGCGTCCCGGCCGCCCTGCCGGCCCCGGTCCTGCGTGCACCCCTGACCCCCGTCACCGGCGGAGGCAGCTTCGGCACCGCCGCCGAGCTGCGGCCCGGGAGCTCCACCGACTCGATCCGGCCCGGGGAGACCGTCTACTACCGGGTGCCGGTCGGCTGGGGCCAGCGGCTGGCCTTCACCGCGCAGATCCCGCCGCCGCAGCCCGGCGAGGTCGCGCTGCCGAACGCCCCGCTCACGGCCCTTGTCGCCGGGCCGGCCCGTGAGGAGCTCACCCTGCTCGACGGTGAGAAGACCAGCGACTACTTCTCGGGGCGCTACGACGACGACGGCGCCAACCTGAGCGGCTCCACGGCACCGGTGCTGTTCCGCAACCGCGACGTCGACGAGGACGCGCTCACGCCACTGTCGCTCGCCGGTGACCACTACCTCGTCGTCCAGCTCGGCACCTCGCGTGAGCACGGGGACGTGGCCCTCCCGTTGCGGCTCGCCGTCGAGGTGACCGGTGAGCAGGCAGGGGCGCCGCAGTACGCGAAGGCGGCCGGCGCCGTGGACCCCGCGCAGACCTCCGCCGGCCCGCAGGCCGGGGCGAGCCGCGGCAGCTCGGACGGCGGCATCCCGTGGCGGACCGTCGGTTACGCCGGCGGTGGGGTCGCCGCCCTCGCACTGGCCGGCGCGCTGCTGCTGCTGCCGGTGCTGCGGCCCCGCGCCACAAGGGGCGGAAGCCCGCGGCGTCCGGTCGCCCCTCGGTGAACGGTGCAGCCGGCGGGCGGCCGGGGCGGCAGGCGGCAGCCAGGGGCGGCCGGCGGCTACCCCTGCATCCAGCGGTAGCCGCCGCCTTGCAGGCGGCAGGTGAGGAGTCTGCCGTCCGCGGACCGCGACACCCCGACATCAGTGAACGGGCAAGGGTCACCGGGCTGTGCGTCCGTCTGCGGCAGGCCGGCCGGCGCCGGCAACGGCTGCTCGCCCGCGCTCGACAGCGCCCGGTGGAACGCGAGCCCGGCCAGCACCACGAGGCCGACGACCGCGAGCAGGCGCAGGACGAGGCCCGTCCGCAGGCCCGCCCGCCGGGCCGGGCCTCCTGCCGGGTCCCGCACGCCGCCGGCGAGAGGCGGCACGTCACCGGTCAGCGCCCGGGTCGCCGGGGGAACGTCCAGCGGCCCCACGGCGCCCGGCGCCCGCCAGCCGATCGGGGACGTGGCGGGGGCGGCCGCCTCCTCGGTGCGACCGGACCCGGTCGTCTCGGGCGCCCCCGGCTGCTCCGGCGCTGGGCTCCGGTCCTGCCACCGGCGTACGGACCCGCCGGAGGGCGCGAGCGGCCCCTGCGGCGTCCAGCCCGGCGGCAGCGCGGCGAGGTGGTCGAAGACCTCGACCGGCTCGCGGTCGTCGGGGGGCGGGACGTCGATTCCGCGCAGCTGGGCACGGGCGGTCCCGGCGTCACCGCACCGCCGGTCGGCGTCGGGTCGGGTGAGAGTCCGCAGCCAGTCGGCGAGGGCCGGGCAGGCCCCGGCGGTCTCGGCGAGCCCCTGCCCGGGACGCCGTCCCGACAGCATGAGCAGCCCCACGACGCCCACCGACCACAGGTCCTGCCGGGGGTCGGGCTCGGCGCCCAGCATGACCTCGGGGGCTACGTAGCCCGCTGTGCCCATGACGTAGCCCGTGGCGGTGAGCCGCGGGTCCGAGCGCAGGACCGCGATGCCGAAGTCGGCGAGCCGCAGGAACGGCGGGCCCGTCCCGGTCGGCTCCAGCAGCAGGTTCGCCGGCTTGACGTCGCGGTGCACCAGACCGGCGGCGTGCACCGCGGCGAGAGCGTCGAGCAGCTGGTCGACCAGGGTGGCGACGGTCGCCGGCGGCAGCCGCTGGTAGTCGCCGAGCAGCGTGGCCACGGAGCCGCCCCGCACGAGGTCCATGGTCAGCAGGACGTCGTCGTCCTCCGCAGCCCAGCCGGTGGGGGCGACGACGTGCGGATGCGCGACCCGCAGCGACTGCTCCCGGACGAAGCGCAGCAGCGCCCCGGCGTCGCGCTGGCGCAGCAGCTTCGCCGCGACGTACTGCTCGCGGCGGCCGTCCCAGGCGCGCCAGACGCTGCCGGCTCCGCCCTCGCCCAGGTGGTCGACGAGCTCGTAGCGCCCGGCGAACCGCTCACCCACCGGCAGCAACGGGCATGGCGCGGCGCGGGCGGGCGGGCATGCCCGCAGCGTACGCAGCCGTACGCCCTGCGCCCCAAGGTCAGCCGACGACGGGCGCCCCGGCCGGGCCGTCGTAGGCCTCGGCGAGGCGTAGCGCCTCCTCGACGAGGGTCTCGACGATCTGCGACTCGGGGACGGTCTTGATGACCTCGCCCTTGACGAAGATCTGGCCCTTGCCGTTGCCGGACGCCACGCCCAGGTCGGCCTCGCGGGCCTCCCCCGGCCCGTTGACGACGCAGCCCATGACCGCGACGCGCAGCGGGACCGTCAGGCCCTCCAGGCCGGCGGTCACCTGCTCGGCGAGGGTGTAGACGTCGACCTGCGCCCGCCCGCACGACGGGCAGGACACGATCTCCAGGCCGCGCTGCTTGAGGTTGAGGGACTCGAGGATCGCCAGCCCGACCTTGACCTCCTCGACCGGTGGCGCCGACAGGGACACCCGGATCGTGTCGCCGATGCCCTCCGCGAGCAGCGCGCCGAAGGCGACCGCGGACTTGATGGTCCCCTGGAAGGCCGGCCCGGCCTCGGTGACGCCGAGGTGCAGCGGGTAGTCGCAGGCCCGCGACAGCTGGCGGTAGGCCTCGACCATGACGACCGGGTCGTTGTGCTTGACGGAGATCTTGATGTCGGAGAAGTCGTGCTCCTCGAACAACGAGCACTCCCACAGCGCCGACTCGACCAGCGCCTCGGGGGTCGCCTTGCCGTACTTGGCCATGATCCGCTTGTCGAGGCTGCCGGCGTTGACGCCGATCCGGATGGGGGTGCCGGAGCCCTTCGCGGCCCGGGCCACCTCGCCGACCTTGCCGTCGAACTCCCGGATGTTGCCGGGGTTGACGCGTACGGCGGCGCAGCCAGCGTCGATCGCCTTGAAGATGTACTTGCTCTGGAAGTGGATGTCGGCGATGACCGGGAGCTGGCTGTGCTTGACGATCTGCGGGAGGGCGTCGGCGTCGACCGGGTCGGGGACCGCGACCCGCACGATCTGGCAGCCGGTCGCGGTCAGCTCGGCGATCTGCTGCAGGGTGGCGTTGACGTCGGCGGTGACGGTCGTGGTCATGGACTGGACGCTGATCGGCGCCCCGCCGCCGACCGGCACGCCGCCCACGTCGATCTGCCGGGTCTGCCGGCGCGGCGCCAGGACGGGCGGGGGCAGCGCCGGCATGCCGAGCGCGATCGGGACGGGGGTGCTCACAGCAGGGCTCGTCTCAGGTGATCCGGATGGGGTTGACGAGGTCGGCGCCGAGGATGAACAGCGTCAGCACCAGGAAGGTGCCGGCGACGCCGTACGTCAACGGGAGCAGCTTGTTGTAGTCGACGCGCTGCAGCGGGCCGCGGTAGCCGCGCAGCCGTCGCACCTTGTCGCGGGCGCTCTCGTACAGCACGATCGCGATGTGCCCGCCGTCGAGCGGCAGCAGCGGCAGCAGGTTGAACAGCCCCACGAACAGGTTGAGGCTCGCCACGATGAGCACGAACGTCAGCGCCTTGACCCCGGCGGTCTCGGTGCTGGCGAGGACCTCGCCGCTGATCCGGCCGGCGCCGACGATGCCGACGAGCCCCTGCGGGTCGCGGTCGGCGCTGTAGAGCTGGGTGACGGTGCCGAGCTTCTCGGTCACCGTGGTCTTGATGCCGACGGCGAACTGCTTCATGACCGCGCCGCTGGCCTGCAGGCTGTCGACCGGGCCCTGCCGCTGCGTGCCGAAGTTGGCGGCCAGCTGCACGCCGACGGCGCCGACCTGCTCGGTGACGTCGGGCGCGGTGAGCGACGGGCGGCTGGTGGTGACCGGAGTGACCGGCAGGTCGCGGCGGGCGCCGTCGCGCTCGACGGTGACGGTCAGCGCGCGGCCGGCTCCGCTGCGTACGGCGGTCTGGAAGTCGCGGACGTCGTCGACGGGGCGCCCGTCGATGCTGACGATCCGGTCGCCGGCCTGCAGGCCGGCGACCTGCGCCGGCGAGGCGGGCGCGTCGGGGGCGCAGGTGTCCTGCAGGGTGGGCACGACGCAGGACACCGCACCCACCGACGGGCTCCGCTCGACCACGGTGCCGAGCGCGAAGGTGGCGCCGACGACCAGTACGACCGCGATGACGAAGTGCATCGTCGAACCGGCCGCCAGCACGACGACCTTGCGCCGCGCGGGCTGGCGGTAGAAGGCACGCTCCTCGTCGCCGGGCTCGAGCTCCTCCAGCGGGGTCATCCCGACGATCTTGACGAAGCCGCCGGCCGGGATCGCCTTCACGCCGTACTCGGTCTCGCCGCGCCGCCGGGAGAACAGCGTCGGGCCGAAGCCGACGAAGAACTGGGTGGCCTTCATGCCGTAGCGGCGCGCGGTGAGGAAGTGACCGCCCTCGTGCAGCATCACCGACACCAGCAGCGCCACGAGGAAGCCCAGGGCGCCGGCGAGGTAGATCATGCCCGGCCACCGCACGTCGAGGCAGCGCAGCTCATGCTCGTGGCCTCCCGACCAGCCGGCGGGCGCGACGCCGCGCCCACTCCTCCGTGTCCAACACCTCGGCAAGGTCGGGTCGTTCCCTGAACGGGTGTGACGTGACGACCTCCGCGACCGTGTCGACGATGCCGAGGTAGGGCAGCCGACCGCCGAGGAACGCCGCGACGCACTCCTCGTTGGCGGCGTTGAGCGCGGCGGGGGCGGTGCCGCCGCGGCGACCGGCCTGCTTGCACAGCGCCACCGCCGGGAACGCCTGGTCGTCCAGCGGCTCGAACTCCCAGGTGGTCGCGGCCGTCCAGTCCAGGCCGTACGCCGGGCGCGGGAGGCGGTCCGGCCAGCCCAGCGCCAGGCCGATCGGCAGCCGCATGTCCGGGGGGCTGGCCTGGACGAGCGTCGAGCCGTCGACGAACTCCACCATCGAGTGCACCAGCGACTGCGGGTGCACCACGACGTCGATCGCCTCGTACGGCGTCCCGAACAGCAGGTGGGCCTCGATGACCTCCAGACCCTTGTTGACCAGGGTCGCCGAGTTGACGGTCACCACCGGCCCCATGTCCCAGGTCGGGTGGGCCATCGCCTGCTCCGGGGTGACGCCGGCGAGGTCGGCGGGCACGCGTCCGCGGAAGGGCCCGCCGCTCGCGGTGAGCACCAGGCGCCGGACCTCCGCGGCCCGGCCGCCGCGCAGGCACTGCGCGAGGGCGCTGTGCTCGGAGTCCACCGGCACGATCTGGTCGGCCCGCTGCACCGCCGCCTGCACCAGCGGCCCGCCGGCGACCAGGCTCTCCTTGTTGGCCAGCGCGAGGGTGCGCCCCGCCTGCAGCGCGGCGAGCGTCGGGGCCAGACCGACCGAACCGGTCATCCCGTTGAGCACCACGTCGCAGGGCCAGGCGGCGAGCTCGGTCATCGCGTCCGGACCGGCCAGGATCTTGGGCAGCCGGTGCTCACCGCTGCTGTAGCCAGACCGCTGCGCCTCGGCGTAGAAAGCGAGCTGCAGGTCCTGCGCGGCGGTCGCCCGGGTGACCGCGACGACGTCGACGCCCAGCTCGAGGGCCTGCCGGGCGAGCAGCTCGACCCGGGTGCCGCCGGCGCCCAGGCCGACCACGCGCAACCGGTCGCTGCCGCGTACGACGTCGACGGCCTGGGTGCCGATCGAGCCGGTCGAGCCGAGCAGGACGACCTCGCGGGGGGTGCTCGCTGCGGGGTCCACGTGACCAGTCTCCCAGGTCGCCGGTGTGCGCCCGCCGGGCAGCCGGGGCAGGGTGGACGCGTGGCGTCCCAGTACCGGCTCAAGCGCGGCCCGGCGGTCGCCCTGCTCCTGCTCGTCGGCGTCGTCGGCGCCCTGCTGCTCGCCCGCGGCTCGGTGAAGCCGGGGGTCGACGTGTACGCCGCGGTCACCGTCCCGGCGGCCTACGACGGCACGACGTACGCCTTCGACGGGCTGGTCTGCCTGCGCGGCAGCTCGGTGGGCGCCTCGGTGCGCGGCGTCTCCGGCGGTCGCGACACCCGGATCGGCCTGCGCCCCGCCGACGCCGCGGTCACCGTCGCCTTCCCGGTGGCGCAGGACGCCGTGCGGCCGCTGGACGGCGCCGACGTCCCCGCCGGCGACCAGCAGTGCACCCGCGTGCTCGTCAGCCCGCACGGGCAGGGCGAGCAGCGCGCCGGCCAGGTGCGGGTGTCGTTCCGGTACGGCCCGTTCGGGCTGCTGCGCACGACCGCGAGGGTCACGCCGCCGGTCACCCTGCAGGTCACCGGCCGCGGGCAGGACCCGCGGGCCAGTGCCTGACCCGCCGAGCGGCGCACGGCCTGATGAGCCCGGTGCGGCCCCGCGCCGGGCCGGGACGCGCCTCAGACCTCGACGGCGGCGAGCTGGCCGCAGGCCCCGGCGATCTCCTGCCCACGGGTGTCACGGACCGTCGTCGCCACACCCGCGGCCCGCAGCCGCCGCACGAACTCGCGCTCGACGGGCTTGGGGGAGGCGTCCCACTGCGAGCCGGGGGTGGGGTTGAGCGGGATGAGGTTGACGTGCACGAGCTTGCCGCGCAGCAGTCGGCCGAGCAGGTCGGCCCGCTCCGGCTGATCATTGACGCCCTTGATCATCGCGTACTCGATGGACAGCCGGCGGCCGGTCTGCCGGGTGTAGCCGAGCGCGGCGGCGAGCACCTCCCGGACCGGCCAGCGGGTGTTGACGGGGACGAGGGTGTCGCGCAGCTCGTCGTCGGGGGCGTGCAGCGACAGCGCCAGCGTCACCTGCAGGCCCTCCTGGGTCAGCTTCTCGATGGCGGGGACGAGCCCGACAGTCGACACGACCACGTGGCGCTGCGACAGCCCGAAGCCGCCCGGCGAGGGGTCGGTGAGGCGGCGTACGGCCCCGACGACCCGGCGGTAGTTGGCGAGCGGCTCGCCCATGCCCATGAACACGACGTTGGTGACCCGCTCGCCGGCGTGGAAGACCTGCTCCACGATCTCGGCGGTGGACAGGTTGCGGGTCAGGCCGCCCTGCCCGGTGGCGCAGAACGGGCAGGCCATGCCGCAGCCGGCCTGGCTGCTGACGCAGACCGTCGTGCGGTCGGCGTAGCGCATGAGGACCGACTCGACGAGCGTGCCGTCGTGCAGCCGCCAGACGGTCTTCCTCGTCGCGCCGCCGTCACAGTCGATCTCCCGGGCGGCGGTGAGCAGCTCGGGCAGCAGCGGCGCGAGGCGCTGCCGGCTCGCCGCGCCGAGGTCGGTCATCTCCGCCAGGCGCCGGCCGGCGAACACGTGCCGGGACAGCTGCTCGGCGCGGAACGGCTTCTCGCCCAGCTCGGCGACGGCGGCCCGGAGCTGCTCGGGGTCCAGGTCGGCAAGGTGGCGTGGCGGCAGCCCGCGTCGGGGCGCGTCGAACAACAGCGGCAGCGCGGTCACCCCGACTGCAGCGTCCGACGGGCCCGAGACCTTCCCGCCCTCACCGCCGGCGGCGCAGCATCACGATCAGCCAGCCGGTCATCATCAGCGCGGTGAGCACGCCGGGGACGGGTCCCTCGGCGAGCCGGTCGAGCAGGCTCACGGGGCGGCCACGAAGGCGAGCAGCAGCAGCCAGGCGACCGGGGCGGTCGGCAGCAGCGAGTCGAGCCGGTCCATGAGCCCGCCGTGCCCGGGCAGCAGGTCGCCCATGTCCTTGATCCCGATGTCGCGCTTGACCATCGACTCACCGAGGTCGCCGAGCGTCGCGGTGCAGACGACCGCCAGGCCGTACGCCGCCCCGAGCAGCGGCGAGGCGTCCCAGAGGGTGCTGAAGAAGACCGCACCGGCCACGGTGCAGGCCAGCAACGAGCCGCAGAACCCCTCCCACGACTTCTTCGGCGACACGCTCGGGGCCATCGGGTGCCTGCCGAACAGCACGCCGGCGGCGTAGCCGCCCACGTCGCTGCAGACCACCGTGGCGATGAAGGCGGTCACCCGCCGGGGTCCGTCGGGTGGCTGCGCCAGCAGCGCCGCGAAACCGACGAGGAACGGGACGTACGCCGCCGCGAAGGCCGAGGCGGCGAGGTCGCGCAGCTGGTCCGGTGAGGGGTCGGCGAGCCGCCACAGCAGGCAGGCCAGCACGGTCAGCACCAGCGCCAGCACCAGCGCCCCAGCGCCGTCGCGGTAGGCCAGCACGATCATCACGGCGCCGCCGACCAGCAGCGGGACGAGCGGCGGGCGGGCGCCGAGGGTGCGCAGCGCGCCGACCACCTCGTACAGGCCCACCGACGCGGCGAGGCACAGCACGGCGACGAAGACCCAGCGCGCCGGCGAGAACAGCGGCACCGTGACGGCCAGGCCCAGCCCGACGCCCACCGCGATCGCGGCCGGCAGGTTGCGGCCGGCCCGGCCGGGGGCCTGGGCCGCGGCCGGGCCCGTCGAGGTCGCCACTAGACCTCGAGCAGCTCGGCTTCCTTGTGCCTGAGCAGCTCGTCGACGTGCGCGACGTACTGGCCGGTGGTCTTGTCGAGCTCCTTCTCGGCGCGCACGACTTCGTCCTCGCCGGTCTCGCCGTCCTTGACCAGGCGGTCGAGCTCGTCCTTGGCCTTGCGCCGGATGTTGCGGATCGACACCTTGGCGTCCTCGGCCTTGCTGCGAGCGACCTTGATGAACTCCCGGCGCCGCTCCTCGGTCAACTGCGGGAAGCTGATCCGGATGACCGTGCCGTCGTTTGTGGGGTTGACGCCGAGGTCGGAGTCGCGGATCGCCCGCTCGATCGTGCCCAGCGAGCTCTTGTCGTACGGCGTGACGACCGCCATCCGCGGCTCAGGCACCGTCAGCGAGGCGAGCTGGATGACGGGGGTCATGGCGCCGTAGTAGTCGACCACGATCTTCTGGAACATGCCGGGGGTGGCGCGGCCGGTGCGGATCCCACCGAAGTCGTCCTTGGCCACCGCGACGGCCTTGTCCATGCGCTCCTCGGCGTCGAGGAGGGTCTCGTCGATCACTGGTTGTCTCCGCTCACGAGGGTACCGATCTTCTCACCGCGGACGGCCCGCCCGATGTTGCCGTCCTCCTGCAGGTTGAACACGACGATCGGCAGCCCGTTCTCCATGCACAGCGAGAACGCGGCGGCGTCGGCCACCTTGAGGTTGCGCGCCAGCACCTCGGAGTAGCTCACCGCGTCGAACTTCACGGCGCCCGGGTTGCGGCGGGGGTCGTCGTCGTAGACGCCGTCGACGCCCTTGGCCATCAGCAGCACCGAGCAGCCGATCTCCAGGGCACGCTGCGCCGCGACCGTGTCGGTGGAGAAGAACGGCATGCCCGCACCCGCCCCGAAGATCACCACGCGACCCTTCTCCAGGTGCCGCATCGCGCGTCGGGGGATGTACGGCTCGGCGACCTGACCCATGGTGATCGCGGTCTGCACCCGGGTCGCCACGCCCTCCTGCTCGAGCAGGTCCTGCAGCGCCAGGCAGTTCATCACCGTGCCGAGCATGCCCATGTAGTCGGCGCGCGCCCGGTCCATGCCGCGCTGGGCGATCTCCGCGCCGCGGAAGAAGTTGCCGCCTCCGACGACCACCGCGACCTGGACGCCGCTGCGCACGACCTGGGCGATCTGCCGGGCGATGTCGGACACCACGTCGAGGTCCAGGCCGATCGCGCCGCCCCCGAACACCTCACCGGACAGTTTGAGCAGCACCCGGCTGTAGACCGGCGGGGAGGCCGCACCCTGGTCGTCGCTCACGGGTGCGGCCTCCTCGACGGTCGTAGGTGGTGGGGTTGGGACCGGAGCCTAGGCCTGTCCCACCTTGAAGCGCGCGAAGCCGGTGACCTCGACGCCGGCCTCGGAGAGCACCTTGGCGACGGTCTTCTTCGCGTCCTTGGCGAACGCCTGCTCCAGCAGGACGGCGTCCTTGAAGAACCCGTTCACGCGGCCCTCGACGATCTTGGACAGCGCCGCCTCGGGCTTGCCCTCCTCCTTGGCGGTCGCCTCGGCGATCGAGCGCTCCTTGGCGACGACCTCGTCGGGCACCTCCTCGCGGGAGATGTAGGTCGGGGAGAACGCGGCGATGTGCTGCGCGAGGTCTTTGGCGACCTCGGCGTTCTCCCCGGACAGCTCGACGAGCACGCCGAGCTGCGGCGGCAGGTCCGGGTTGGTCTTGTGCAGGTAGGGCCCGACGTAGGCGCCGTCGAAGCTGACGATCCGGCGGACCTCGATCTTCTCGCCGAGGGCCGCGCCGGCCTCGTCGAGCACGTCCTTGAGGGGCTTGCCGTCCACGGTGACCGACCCCAGGTCGTTGCTGCCCTTCGCGGCGTCGAGGACCTGCGCGGCGAGGGACTGGAAGCGCTCACCCTTGGCCACGAAGTCGGTCTCGCAGTTCAGCTCGAGCATGGTGCCGCGGGTCGTGCCCTCGACGACCGAGGTGACGAGCCCGTTGCTGGCCGCCCGCCCCTCGCGCTTGGCCACGCCCTTGAGGCCCTTGATGCGCAGGAGCTCGACGGCCCTGTCGTAGTCGCCGTCCGCCTCCACCAGGGCGTTCTTGCAGTCGGTCATGCCCGCGCCGGTGGCCTCGCGGAGCTTCTTGATGTCGGCAGCGGTGACGGTCGCCATGTCTTCTCTCGTCTGGGTGGTGATCGGGCAGGACGCGGCGCCGCGGGCTTGTGCCGCCGCACGCCGCCGTACGGGGCTACCGGGCTACGGGGCGGCGGGCGCGGCCGGCGCCTCGGTCGCGGCCGGGGTGTCCGTCGCGGCGGGGCCGTCCTGCGTCACGGGCCCGTCCTGCGTCGCGGCGGCGTCCAGGGCGACGGGGACGGGGACTTCGACTGCGGGGGCGCCGGGCGCGTCCGGGCTGCCCTGGTCGGCGGCGGACTCGGCCCAGCCGGCGCCCTCCACGGCGGCCGGCGCGGCGACGCCCGCAGCGTCGGCGGCGCCGCCGGTGAGCAGCTCCTTCTCCCAGTCGGGAAGCGGCTCGTCACCGGCCAGCTGACCGGCCGGCGCGGCGTCGTAGGACGGCTTGGCGTCGCTGCCGGCGTTGGCCTGTGCCCCGGCGCGGGCCATCAGGCCCTCGGCGACGGCGTCGGCGATGACCCGGGTGAGCACCTGGATCGAGCGGATCGCGTCGTCGTTGCCGGGGACCTTGTAGTCGACCAGGTCGGGGTCGCAGTTGGTGTCGAGGATGGCCACCACCGGGATGCCCAGCTTGCGGGCCTCGTTGACGGCCAGGTGCTCCTTGTTGGTGTCGACCACCCACACGGCGCTGGGGGTACGGGTCATCTCCCGGATGCCGCCCAGGGTGCGCTCGAGCTTCTTGCGCTCGCGGTCGAGGACCAACGCCTCCTTCTTGGTCAGCACCGTCTGCCCGCCGGTCTGCTCGATGAGCTCGAGCTCCTTGAGCCGCTGCAGACGCTTGTAGACGGTCTGGAAGTTGGTGAGCATGCCGCCCAGCCAGCGCTCGGTGACGAAGGGCATCCCCACCCGGCCGGCCTGCTCGACGATCGACTCCTGCGCCTGGCGCTTGGTGCCGACGAACATGATCGTCCCGCCGTGGGCGACGGTCTCCTTGACGAAGTCGTAGGCCCGGTCGATGTAGCCGAGCGTCTGCGTCAGGTCGATGATGTAGATGCCATTGCGCTCGGTGAAGATGAAGCGCTTCATCTTCGGGTTCCAGCGTTTGGTCTGGTGCCCGAAGTGCGCGCCGCTCTCGAGCAGCTGACGCATGGTGACGACGGCCATGAGGCCCCTTCGTGTGGCGCACGCCGTCGCCAGCCCCGCGTGCGAGGCGGGTCCGGCAGGCGCGCTGTCGGGTTGTCGCGGTTGCCGGGGTGGCAGACCGCCCTGGCGCCCGGCGTGCACCCCACCCCGCGGGGACCGCTGGGGGACACGCGTGACCGGGCGCGCGAAGTCGACCAGGCGGACCGGGTCGCTGCGAGAAGTGTACGCGCCGCACGGCCCTCGGCGGTTGTCCACATTCTCGGCCATGCCCTTCCGGTCCCCGTTCGGCGACCGCAACCTCGTCGCGTGCGCCTTCTCCGCCTGTTCTCGGCCGCGCTCGCGGTCGCCGTGCTCGCGCTGCTGCCCTTCCCTGCGTCCGCCGCGCCCGGCTGGGTCTGGCCGGTGGCCGGCCCGCACGTCGTCAGCCGGCCCTTCGCGCCCGGCCCGACGCCCTACTCCCCCGGGCACCGCGGTGCCGACCTGCCGGGCGCACCCGGCGCCGCGGTGCTCGCCGCCGGCGCGGGCCGGGTGTCCTATGCCGGGCTGCTCGCCGGCCGCGGGGTCGTCGTGGTGGTCCATGGAACGCTCCGCACGACCTACGAGCCGGTCGCCTCCGCGGTACGGGTCGGGCAGGAGGTGGCGCCCGGCGAGCAGATCGGCACGCTCAACCCTGGGCACGCGGGCTGCCCGGCCGCAGCCTGCCTGCACTGGGGCTTGCGTCGGGGGGAGGACTACCTGGACCCGGTTCGGCTCGTCGAGGGCGGTCCGGTGCGGCTCCTGCCGCGCGCGGTGCCGGCAGCGGCGCCTGGGCCGCCAGGCCCGGTAGCGGTGCCGCCCGTGACCGGGTGGCCCGAGCTGCCGCCGACGGCACCCCCACCGGTCGCCGCACCCCCGGTCGACGCACCCCCGTTCGACGCACCCCCAGGAGTGCATCCGGCGGACCCTGGGGCACGCCCGGCCGACCTGAGCGTCCCGGGCCCGGCTGCACCGGGCCGGAGCACCGCCCTAGCCACCACGGGCGCCGCGCTCCTGGCACTGGCTGCCGCCGACCGGGCAGGGCGTCGGCGACGTCGATGATGCTTCACCCAGTCCCGGCCAGGGCATCGAGCCAGTCCCACCCGGGCACGCACCACCGGCGCAGGGGTCGCGCCGCCAGCCGGCTTGTCCCGACTACTCCCTCTGGTCGGCGAGCTTGCCACGCAGCTGCAGGACTGCCTTGGTATGCATCTGGCAGATGCGGCTCTCCGTGACACCGAGGACCTGACCGATTTCGGCGAGCGTCAGGCCCTCGTAGTAGTAGAGCGTGACAACGATCTTCTCACGGTCGGGAAGCGTGTTGATCGCCTTTGCCAGCAGGTGCTTGGTCTCCTCGGACTCGAAGGACTGCACGGGGTCCTCGGCCCGCGGGTCCTCCAGGGTGTCGACGAGGGAAAGCTTGTCGCCCTTCTCGCCGCCGGCCGTGAGCAGCTCGTCGAGAGCGACGACGTTGACGAAGCTGACCTGGCTGAAGATCGTGTGCAGGTCCTCGAGCGCGATCCCGAGTTCCTCGGCGACCTCGGGCTCGCTGGGTGTGCGTCGCAGCCGAGCCTCGAGCGCAGCGTATGCCTTCTCGACCTCGCGCGCCTTGGAGCGCACCGAGCGCGGGATCCAGTCGATCGAGCGCAGCTCGTCGATGATCGCGCCCCGGATCCGACTGATGGCGTAGGTCTCGAACTTGATGGCGCGGTCGAGATCGAACTTCTGGATCGCGTCGATAAGGCCGAAGATGCCGTACGAGACGAGGTCGGCCTGCTCGATGTTGGGCGGCAGGCCCACGCCGACGCGACCGGCGACGTACTTCACCAGCGGCGAGTAGTGCAGGATCAGCCGCTCACGCAGGCGCTCCTCGCCGGTCTCCTTGTACTCACGCCACAGTTCGTGGATCGCCGACTCGATCTCGTGACGCTCCTCGTCGGACATGCCGGCGTAGCGGCCGCCGCGCCGGGGCGGTCGAACGCCTCCCCCGACGGTTCCGGCGGGCGCTGCCGGTGCAGGGCCATCGGAGGGCGAGGCGGTGGCCAGGCGGCCCGGCCGGTCAGGCCCGGGGGTGCGCACGGTCATAGCTCGTCCTCAGGCGCTCGATGCTCACGTGGGTGTAGATCTGCGTGGTGCCTAGCGTAGCGTGACCGAGTAGCTCCTGAACGCTTCTGAGATCGGCTCCTCCTTCGAGCAGGTGGGTCGCGGCGCTGTGCCGCAGACCGTGCGGACCGAGGTCGGGCGCACCCGCTACCTTGGCCAGGTGCCGGTGCACGAGCCCCCGTACCGCACGCGGGTCGACCCGACCGCCGCGGGCGCCCAGCAGCAGCGCCGGCCCGCTGCGGGCCGTCAGCCAGTTGGGGCGGCCCCGCGTCAGCCAGGCATCGACAGCAGCACCCGCGGGGGCGCCGTAGGGCACCGACCGCTCCTTGCTCCCCTTACCGAGCACCCGGATCACCCGCCGTCCGCGGTCGACGTCGTCGAGGTCGAGCCCACACAGCTCACCGACCCGGACCCCGGCCGCGTAGAGCATCTCCAGCGCCGCGCGGTCGCGCAGATCCTCGGGCGCCTCGCCGGCCACGCCCTCCAGCAGGCGCAGCACCTCGTCGGGCTCGAGCACGTCAGGCAGCGGCCGGCGCCCCTGGGGGGCGGCGAGCAGCAGCCCCGGGTCAGTGGGCACCAGGCCGCGCCGATGCGCCCATGCGGTGAACACCCGCGCCGACGAGCCGCGGCGGGCGAGGGTGCTGCGGGCGGCGCCGCCGGTGCGCTGACGTGCGAGCCAGCTGCGCAGGACGCCGAGGTCGATGTCGGACATCGAGGTGACGCCCAGGCGGTGGGCGTGCTCGAGCAGCCCCGTGACGTCGCCGGTGTAGGCGCGGACCGTGTGTGGCGAGCGCCCCCGCTCCAGCGCCAGGTGCCGAACAAAGCCCACCAGCGCCGCGGCCAGCTCCGGGGCCAGCCCGTCGACCGCACCGTTGCCTTCGGAGCGGACGCCGACGGGATCAGCGGCGGGGTCGACGGCACCGGCGGCCGGGTCAGCGGTCATACGGACGCACGCTGCGCCGCCCGGACCGCCGGGTCAAGTGGGCACGACGCGCAACGGGCCGGACGGACAACGGGCAGGATGGGCAGGGCTCCGCCGCAGGAGCCCGGCCGACGTCGAGGAGTGCTCCGTGCAGACGCTGTCCAAGGGCGCCAACGCCCCGCTGTCCGCAGGCGCGGTCACCGTGCAGGTGACCTGCTCCAGCCCCGTCGACGTGTCGGCGCTCCTGCTCACCGAGCAGGGGCGTGTCCGCAGCGACGCCGACATGGTGTTCTACAACCAGCCGACCGGCCCGGGCGTGACGCACCGCGCGGGCTCGGGTGGCTCCCCGGACACCGTCGCGATCGTGCCCGGGCAGGTCCCGCCGGACGTCGCCAGGGTGGTCGTCACCGCGAGCCTGGACGGTTCGGGGCCGGCGACCTTCGGTGCCGTCGGCTCCCTCGTCGCCCGGGTCCTCGACGAGGCGGGCAGCCCGCTGGTGGAGTTCCCCGTCACGGGCCTCACCACGGAGAAGGCACTGGTGTGCGTCGAGGTCTACCGGCGGGCCGGCGCGTGGAAGGTGCGGGCCGTCGGTCAGGGCTACGCCGACGGGCTCGCCGGCATTGCGACCGACTTCGGCATCACCGTCGACGACCCGCCCGGCGCCCCGGCTGCCCCCGCTGCCACCGCCGCCCCTGCCGCGCCTGCCGCGGATCTGCGTCGACCGGACCGCTCGCCCGCCGCCCCGCCGCCACCCAGCGGGCCCCCCGTTGCGTTCCCCCCGCCGCCCGGCGCCTCCGCCACCATGCCGGCTGCGAGCCCGGGAGCGCCCGCTGCCGGCGCCCCCGCAGGCCCGGTCAACCTCGACAAGGGCCGGGTGTCGCTGCGCAAGCAGCAGACCGTCTCCCTGGTGAAGACCGGTGCACCCGCGCTGCGGCTCGTCCGGATGGGACTGGGCTGGGACCCCGTCCGGCGCGGCGCCGACGTCGACCTCGACGCGTCGGTCCTCGCCTTCGATGTGCGTGGCCGCGATGTGGAGAAGGTCTGGTACGGCAACCTGACCGGTTTCGGCGACGCCATCACCCACTCCGGCGACAATCTCACTGGCGAGGGCGAGGGCGACGACGAGGTGATCACCATCCATCTCGACCGCCTGCCCAGGGAGGTCGAGGGCCTGGTCTTCACGGTCAACTCCTTCCGCGGTCAGCGGTTCACCGAGCTGAAGACGGCGTACTGCCGGCTGCTCGACGACCGTGGCGACGAGCTGGTCCGCTACGACCTCGGTGACGCCGAACCGAAGACCGGCGTGCTCATGGCGAAGATCGTGCGCGAGCAGGACGGGACCTGGTCGATGACGGCGCTCGGCCTGTTCCACGACGGCCGCAACGTGAAGAAGATGGTCGAGCCGGCCCGGGCCACGCTCGGCTGGCGCTGACCGGCAGCTGCCACCAAGGTCGGTCACGACGGCGCGGCCGGCCGCTCCGCGCCCAGCGCAGTGAGGCGCCAGCCGGTCTCGCAGCGTTGCACCAGCCCGGCGACCAGCAGCGGGGGCAGCACCTGCTGCACGACGAGCACAGGTACACCGGCCTCGCGGGCGAGCGTCGCCTCCCCCGCGCCGCCGCGTACGGGTACGGCGTCGAGGACGCGCCGCACGAGCTCGGGCAGGGCGTCGCGCGGCCGCTCCGGGCCGCGTTGTGGGGGCGCGTCGTCCTCGCCGAGCCGGCCGACCAGCGCGAGCACCTCGCGTACACCGGTGACCAGCTGGGCCTGGGCCTCCCGCACCAGGCCGTGGCAGCCCGCGGACAGACCGGAGGTCACCGGGCCGGGAACGGCCATGACGTGCCGGGTCAGGTCGCGGGCGCGGGCGGCCGTCGACAGCGAACCCGAGCGCAGCGCCGCCTCGACGACGACGGTGCCCCGACTCAGGGCCGCGATGAGGCGGTTGCGGACCAGGAAGCGCATGCGGGTGGGTGCGACGCCGGGCGGGTGCTCGCTGACCAGCAGACCCTGCTCGCCGATCCGGCCCAGCAGCCGGTCGTTGCCCCGCGGGTAGGCGACGTCGATGCCGCAGGCGAGCACCGCCACCGTCGGGCCGCGCCCGCTGGACAGGGCGCCGCGGTGCGCCGCGCCGTCGATGCCGTAGGCACCGCCGCTGACCACCGTCCACCCGCGGTCGGTCAGGCCGATTCCGAGCTCGCCGGCGACATGCTCGCCGTAGGCGGTGGCGGCCCGGGCGCCCACCACCGCGACCGACTGCTCCAGGCAGGCGCCGAGCTGGTGCCCCCCGCGGACCTGCAGGGCGAGCGGCGGAGCCGGCAGCGACGCCGTGCGCGACCAGGTCAGGTTCTGCTCGGGCCACTCGTCGTCGCCGGGCACGACGACCCGGCCGCCGGCCGCGTGCAGCCGGCGCAGGTCGTCCTCGGGCGTCAGGTCCGCGGCGCGCGCCTGCGCGCCCTGCGCCACAGTCGCGGTGACCTGCCCGATCCGGCAACCCGCCCGCAGCGCGCCGACCACCTCCTGCGCCCCGTGCGCCTGCACCGCGTCGTACACCGACCAGGAGCCGGGCTCGACGAGCCGCGCCAGCATCGCCCGGGCCAGCAGCTCGCTCATGCCGCCGCCAGCCCCGTGCGCGCACCGAGCCGGTAGCCGAGCGCCTGCGAGACCTCGCCCTCCCCCGGCCGGCCTCGGTCGAGCAGGTCGGCCAGCGTCCACGCCAGGCGGGCGACCCGGCCGTAGCCGCGGGCGGTGAGCAGGCCGGCGTCGAGCGCGTCCTCGGCGCTGCCCGTCGCCGACCGCGGCAGCGGCCAGCGCCGGAGCAGCTCGACACCCGACACCTCCCCGTTGGTGCGCCATGGCGTGCCGGCGTAGCGGGCCGCCGCCCGGGCGCGGGCGTGCGCGACCCGGGCGGCGACGGCCTCACTCGGCTCGCCGACACCGTTGTCGGCGAGCAACTCAGCCCGGGTGATCCGCGGGACGACGACATGCATGTCGACCCGGTCCAGCAACGGACCGGACAGCCGGGCGAGGTAACGCCGGCGGGCGGTCGGCGGGCACGAGCACTCGCTGTCGACCTTCGCGCAGGGGCACGGGTTGGCCGCCAGCGCCAGCGTGAACCGCGCCGGGTAGACGGCGGTGCCGCCGACCCGGCGGATCGCGAGCCGCCCCGACTCCAGCGGCTGGCGCAGCGCGTCGAGCACACCGGCGCTGAACTCGGGCGCCTCGTCGAGGAACAGGACGCCGTGGTGGGCCAGCGAGGCGGCGCCGGGCCGGGCGATGCCGCTGCCGCCGCCGACGACCGAGCTCACGGTCGCCGTGTGGTGCGGGTCCTGAAACGGGGCGCGGGTCACCAGCGGCTGGCCGGCGGGCAGCACCCCGGCGACGGAGTGGATCGCGGTCACCTGCAGGGCGGCATCGCGGGTCAGTGGCGGCAGCACGCCGGGCAGCCGCTCGGCGAGCATCGTCTTACCCGACCCGGGCGGTCCGAGCAGGAACAGGTGGTGCCCGCCGGCCGCGGCTACTTCGATCGCGGTGCGCCCCGCGACCTGCCCGGCGACGTCCAGCAGATCGGGCAGGGCAGGCTCGTCCGGTGTGACCGCCGCGGCGAGGGGCTCGTCCTCGACCGGCTCCCCGCGGAGCAGGGCGACCAGCGCCCGCAGGCTGCGCACCCCGGTGGCCTGCATTCCCGGCACCAGGCCGGCCTCGGCGACGTTGTCCGCCGGAACAACCACCTGCCCGAACCCGGCCGAGCTCGCGGTCAACGCCGCCGGCAGGACCCCGCGGACCGACCGCACCCGGCCGTCGAGGCCGAGCTCGCCGACGAGCACCCGCTCGCGCAGCGCACTCGCGGGCACGGCTCCTGAGGCGGCGAGCACGGCTGCGGCCAGCGCCAGATCGAAGCCCGAGCCCTTCTTGGGTAGCCACGCCGGGCTGAGCCCGAGGGTGATCCGGCGCTGCGGCCAGGCCTGCCCGGAGTTGACGACCGCCGCCCGGACCCGGTCGCGGGCCTCGGCCAGCGCGGTGTCCGGCAGCCCCGTCACGGTCAGCCCGGGCAGTCCGAGAGCGAGGTCGGCCTCGACCTCCACGACGTGGCCCTCGACACCGACCAGCGCCACCGCGTACGACCGCGCCACCGGCATCGCCGCCACCCCCTCGGCCAGCAGCGTCGCCGCCAGGCCCGGGTTCCGCCGGGGCGCGCGGGCCGGCTGTGGACGCCCGGAAGGGCTGTGGACACCCGCTTGCCCCGGCCGCGATCCTTGCCGCCCCACACACCCAGACCCACCGGCTGGAAGCCGCGTTCGTGCTCCTGGCCCAGCAGATCGAGTTGCACCTGCTCACCAACGCCCTGGACCGGCTCGTCGACGCCGTCCTGCCCCTGCATCTGGAGGACCGGGCCGAACGGGCGCCCCGCGACCGCAGCTTCACCCTGACGCTGAAGCACGACCGCTCCGGCTGGGCTGACTGCCGCGCCCAGCAGGACCTGCTGGACCGGGAGGCAGCCCTGTCCGAGCCGTCCGCCCCCGCCCCCCGGTCCCGGGGGCAGCAGGACCACGCGCGCTCGCGCTGGCCGCCCGCCGACTGCTCGACACCGTCGCCCTCGGCTGCGCGACAAGGCCGCCCCGCACCTGCACGTCACCGTCGGCCTGAGCACCCTGCACGACCAGCCGGGCGCGCCCCGGCCGTCGCCGGCTCCGGCGCCAGCCTGCCCGCCGGCCTGACTCGTCGGCTGCTGTGCCACAGCCTGCTCACCCGGATCGTGCTCAGCGCCGGCCGGCGGGTCCTGGACGTCAGCCACGCCCAACGCACCCTCAAGGCCCACGAGCGCACCTCTCTCTGCACATCCTGTGGGGCGGAAGGTGCGCCGGAGCCGGCTGCACCAGCCCGGCCGGCACGCCCCTCATCGCGCGCCACGCCACCCCCGGCACCTGACGAGCAGCACCTCACCGGCCGACAGCGTCCCGCTGTGCGAGGTCACCCACCACGACCTGCACGAAGGCGGCAAGACCATCCCGCTGCGCGACGGCCGCTACCTCGCACCCGAGGGTTGGGCGACCAGGCCCGACGGCTGCAGCGGCGGACCCAGCGGCTCATGGCCGCCTGTCCAGGTGCCCGGCTCTCGATGCGGCAGGATCGACCACTCCGCACCCCCGTCGAGAGGTCGCTCGTGACCGCCCTGGACCAGCTGCTCGCCGCTCTCGTCGCCGGCACCGTCGAGGTCGTCGATCTCACCGCGCCGCTGTCGGACCGGACGCCGGTCCTGCAGCTGCCGCCTCCGTTCGCCAACACGCAGGCGTTCTCGCTGAGGGAGGTCAGCCGCTACGACGACCGCGGTCCGGCCTGGTACTGGAACGACATCAGCACGGGCGAGCACGTCGGCACCCACTTCGACGCGCCCGTGCACTGGGTCACCGGGAAGGACGGGCTGGACGTCTCGCAGGTACCCGCAAGGCAGCTGGTCGCGCCGGCGGTCGTGCTGGACAGGAGCGCCGAGTGTGCCGCGAACCCCGACTTCCTGCTCGAGATCGAGCACGTACTGGCCTGGGAGGTCGAGCACGGGCCGCTGCCGGCGGGCGGCTGGCTGCTCTACCGCACCGGCTGGGACGGCCGGTCCGGCGAGCAGGAGGCCTTTCTCAACGCCGACGGCACCGGGCCGCACACCCCGGGCATCTCGCCGGGGTGCGCCCGGTGGCTGGCACAGGAGACCTCCCTGCTGGGTCTCGGCACCGAGACGGTGGGCACCGACGCCGGGGCGGCGCACTCGTTCGACCCGCCCTTCCCATGCCACTCGTTCCTGCTGGGCGCGGGGAAGTACGGCCTGACGCAGCTGCAGAACCTGGCATCGTTGCCGCCGACGGGTGCGGTGCTGCTCGCCGCCCCGCTGCCCATCGTCGGCGGCTCGGGCAGCCCGGCACGCGTGCTCGCCCTCGTCCCCAAGTGACGGCACCGACGTGACCGGCGCCGACGTGACCCGGCCCCGGATGACCAGCGTCGCCGCGGCTGTCGCCGAGGCGGTCGCGTCGCTCGGCGCGCGACAGGTCTTCACGCTCCTCGGCAGCGGGAACTTCATGGTCACCAGCGCGCTGCGTGAGGCGGGGGCGGTGGTCGTGTCCGCCCGCCACGAGACGGCCGCGGTCACGATGGCGGATGCCTACGCCCGGGTGAGCGGGCAGGTGGGCGTCGTCACCGTGCACCGGGGCCGGGCCTGACCAACGCGGTCACCGGGCTGGCGGAGGCGGCCAAGAGCCGCACGCCGTTGCTGCTGCTGGCGGCCGACACAGCGGGTGCGGCCGTGCGCTCGAACTTCCGGATCGACCAGGCCGCCCTGGTGGCTGCCGTCGGCGCCGCGGTCGAGCGGCTGCACGGCCCACAGAGCGCGGTGGCCGACGTGGCGCGCGCCTACCGCCGGGCCGTCGTCGAACGCCGTCCGGTCGTGCTGCTGATGCCGCTGGACGTGCAGGCCGCCGCGTGCGAGGTCACTGCTGTGCCACCGTCGCCTCCGGTTTTCGCGGTGCGGCCTGCGACTGCGGCCGTCCTCGCCCTGGCCGACGCCCTGGCCGACGCTGACCGGCCGGTCGTGCTCGCCGGTCGCGGGGCCGTCCTGTCGGGTGCAGGACAGCTGCTGGAGCAGCTCGCCGACGCGACCGGTGCGCTCCTCGCGACCTCCGCCGTCGTTGCGGGCCTGTTCGGGGGCCCCTGGGACCTTGGCATCTCGGGCGGCTTCGCCTCCCCCACGGCCGCCGAGCTGCTCGTGGAGGCCGACCTGGTGCTCGCCTTCGGGGCGTCGCTGACCATGTGGACGACCCGGCACGGCCGACTGCTCGGCCCGGGTGCGACCGTCGCCCAGGTCGACGTCGACGCGGGCGCCCTCGGCGCCCACCACCGCGTCGACCTCGCGGTGCTCGGGGACGTCGCGCAGACCGCCCGCGACCTGCTCGTCGAGCTCGAGCGACGCGACCACCCGCCGGCCGGCTGGCGTTCGGACCGGCTGCAGGCTCGGATCGCCGCCGGCCGATGGCGGAACGAGTTGTACGACGACGCCGGCGCCGACGGCCGCATCGACCCGAGGTCGCTGTCGCGGGCACTCGACGACCTGCTGCCGCCGGACCGGACACTGGCCGTCGACTCCGGGCACTTCATGGGCTGGGCGCCGATGTACCTGCGCGTGCCCCGCGACGCGGGCTTCGTGTTCACCCAGGGCTTCCAGTCCGTCGGCCTCGGGCTGGCGACCGCCGTCGGCGCGGCGCTCGCCCGGCCGGACCGGATCACGGTCGCCGCCGTCGGCGACGGCGGCCTGCTCATGGCCCTCGGTGAGCTCGAGACGGTCGCCCGGCTCGGCCTGTGGATGCTCGTCGTGGTCTACGACGACGGGGCGTACGGCGCGGAGGTCCACCACTTCGGCCCCGAAGGTCACCCCGTGGACCTCGTGCAGTTCCCGGATGTCGACCTCGCCGCGATCGCGCGCGGCGCCGGACTCGAGGCGGTGACCGTGCGGCAGGTGGAGGACCTCGCCGCGGTGTCGGCCTGGCTGGGTGCGGGGACGCGTACGCCCCTGCTTCTGCACGCCCTGGTCGTGCCGACCGTCGTCGCCGAGTGGCTGCAGGAGGCATTCCGCGGCCACTGACCGCGGCCGTGGACGCAGAGGTATCGGCGACAACGAGACGCGGCTCACCGGCCGCGACGACGCGCTGGACGTCGACGCATCACCCGGCCTTGCCGCGCTCGGGGCAGGATGGGCGCCGCCGCCGCACCGCAGACCGACCGGGAAGGAGCAGCGCATGACGGGTGTACGGGTCGCCCTGGCACCGGAGGCCCCCGACTGGGCCAGGGCGGCGGTGGAGGACGCCGGGAGCCGCGTCGTCGCGCCCACCGGCGCGCCGGACGCCCTGGTCTGGACGACGCCCGGCGGCTGGGAAGGCCTCAAGGACGCCCTGGCCGCCGCCCCGGGGGCGCGCTGGGTGCAGCTGCCGTTCGCCGGGGTCGAGGGCGTCCGCGCCACCGGCGTGCTCACCTCCGACCGGACCTGGACCTGCGCGAAGGGCGTGTACGCCGAGCCGGTCGCCGAACACGCCCTCGCCCTCGCCCTGGCCGGCCTGCGGGGGCTGCCGGACCGGGCCCGGGCGACGTCCTGGGGGCCGCAGGGCGCCGGCACGCTGTACGACGCGCCGGTCGTGGTCCTCGGCGCCGGCGGCATCACGCAGGCCCTGCTCGGGCTGCTGGCGCCGTTCCGGGCGGAGGTCACCGTGGTGCGCCGCGATGGTGCGCGGGTGATGCCCGGCGCCGCCCGCACGGTGGGCTTCGACGAGCTCGACGTGGTGCTGCCGGGCGCCCGGGTCGTCGTGCTGGCCCTCGCGCTCACCGAGCAGACCGAGCACGTCCTCGACGGTCGGAGGCTGCGGCTGCCCGGACCGGACGCCGTGCTCGTCAACGTGGCCCGGGGCCGGCACGTCGACACCGACGCGCTGGTCGAGGTGCTGCGCACGGGAGCGCTCGGCGGCGCGGCGCTCGATGTCACCGACCCGGAGCCGCTGCCGGACGGCCATCCGCTGTGGACCCTGCCGGGGGTGCTGGTCACCCCGCACACCGCGAACCCGTGGGCGACTGCGCGGCCGCTGCTCGCCGCGCGGCTCGCCGACAACGTCCGCCGGTACGCCGCCGGCGAGCCGCTGCTCGGTCTGGTCGACGTCGACGCCGGATACTGACCGCGTTTGCGGGTGACGCTGCCGGTGAGGACTGCGGTGCCGGCGAACGAGGAGGACACATATGTGGTGGTCGACCCTGACGGGCAAGCTCGAGCAGGCCAAGGCGCTCGACCCGGCGGCCGCGGCGGTGGAGAAGGCGGTCGGCGCGGTGCTGCCGAAGGGACCGGTCAAGGACGCCCTGCACGGCACCTGGCTCGGTCACCCCGTGCACCCGCTGCTCGTCGCGGTGCCCATCGGGCTGTGGTCCGGCGCCGCGCTGCTCGACCTCACCGGCGGTGACCGGGTCGCCGCCCGCCGACTCGTGGGCGCGGGGGTGCTGGCGGTCCTGCCGACCGCCGCGACCGGCCTCGCGGACTGGTCGGAGGTGGGGGCGTTCCGGCGGCCGAAGCGGGTCGGGCTGGTGCACGCCGCGGCGAACACCGCCACCGCCGCGCTCTACGCCGCGAGCTGGCTCGCCCGCCGGCGCGGCGACCAGGCCCGCGGGCGCAACCTGGCGCTCGCCGGGGTCGCCGGGCTGGCGGTCGGCGGCTACCTGGGAGGCCACCTCGCCTACAGCGAGGGGGTCGGGGTCAACCGCAACGCCGACTCCTCACCTTCGCCGCGCGCCTGGACCGATGCCGTCGCCGCCGCCGAGGTCCGCGAGGGGGCGCTGCACCGGGTCGAGGTGGACGGCAAGGCGCTCGTGCTGGCCAGGCGCAGCGGCACGGTGTTTGCGATGGAGGCGACGTGCAGCCACTACGGCGCTCCGCTCGACGAGGGCGAGCTGTCCCTGGACGGCGCGGAACCGTGCGTCGTCTGCCCCTGGCACGGCAGCCGGTTCCGGTTGCGGGACGGCGCCGTCTCGCGTGGCCCGGCCACCAGCCCCCAGCGCGCGTACGACGTGCGCGAGCAGGGCGACCGGCTGCAGGTGCGGGTGCGCATCTAGCTCGCGCTCGAGCATGGTCAGAACGCCGCGCGCAGTGCACCACCCGCGGCGGGCTCCCCCGCAGCCGCACCACCGCGACGACGTCGAAGCGCACCTCGCGAGTGCCGGGTGGGCGGTGCGCCGCGAGCCATCGGCAGGCCACCGCCCGGATCCGCCGGGCCTTGACCGGACCGACCGCCTCGGCCGGCTCCCCGAAGCTCGTGCCGCTGCGGGTCTTGACCTCGCAGAACACCACGGTGCCGCCCGGCTCGAGGGCGACGATGTCGAGCTCACCCTCCCGGCAGCGCCAGTTGCGGGCCAGCACCCTCGCCCCGGTCGCGGTCAGGTGCTGCGCCGCCAGGTCCTCGCCCCACCGCCCGAGCCCGGCCCGGCCGTCCACCATGACACCACCTCCGGCACCGAGCCTGCCGGCGGGCATGCCCGCAAGAAGCACCCGCCAGGGGCCTGGGGACGAGTCCCCGGCCTGTGGATGCCCAGGTGCGCGCACAGGCCTTGAGACACCGGCGCGCGGTCAGGTGTCCTGCTGCTTCGGGGCCCGGACGCCGTGCACGACCGGCAACTGCTCGCTGGTCCCTGGCGCGGGCAGGTCGTGCGGCACCGTCACCTCCTGCGCGTCCCCGGGCTCGTCGGGCGGGCGCGAGGCGGCGGGACCGGCACCAGGCTGCATGTTCGCCGCGCCCGTCTGCACGTCGGTCTCCTGCTGCTCCGGTGAGATCCCCTGGCTGCCGGGAGCTCGCTGCGCCGAGCCGGCGGTCACCTGCGCTGGCCGCTCCGGGCCTTCGGGGAGCTTGGTCGTGCTGTCCGGGTCGATCCCGGGCCGGTCATCGGCGGGCGCCACCCCCGGGTCGACCCGGGGAACCGGCGCGGTGGCGACCGGCAGGTCCCTCGGGCGGGCGAGCGGATGGCTCGGGCTCTGCGGGTCGCCGCCGCCGACGTTCATCTCGTCCAGGCTCGGCGGTTCCAGGGCCGCGGAGGGGTCCGGCTGTCCCGGTGCTGCCGGGATCGGCTCGGCCTTGGCCTGGTTGGTGTCGGGTGAGGCTTGGCCGCCCGGCCTGGTGCGATCGTCGAGCGTCACCGGCCCGCGGCCCTCGACGTCGTGCTGGGAGCTGACGCTGCCGGGCTCGTCGCCGCGGTCGGGGGCGCGCTGCGCCGAGCCGCCCTGCCCGCCTGCACCCGCCCCGCCGCCTGAGGTGCCCTTGTCGCCTGAGGTGCCCTTGCCGCGGAGCCTGCCGAGCATGTCCCTGAGAGCCATGCCCGGGGACCTACCCCCGGCGGAGGGAGGCACGCCGGCTCCCCGCCGCGGACGAGTCAGCTGTTGGGGAGCTCCAGGTCGGGCTTCTCGAGCTTCTCCACGTTGACGTCCTTGAACGTGAGCACCCGAACCGACTTCACGAACCGCGCGGGGCGGTACATATCCCACACCCACGCATCACCGAGGGTCAGCTCGAACCAGACCTCGCCGTCAGCGGTGCGAGGCTGCACGTCGACGGTGTTGGCGAGGTAGAACCGGCGCTCGGTCTCCACGACGTAGTCGAACTGCCGGACGATGTCGCGGTACTCCCGGTAGAGCTGCAGCTCCATCTCGGTCTCGTACTTCTCGAGATCCTCGGCACTCACGACGGGTTCGCACTCACGAGGCGGCACGCTCCATCGGCTCAGTCTGCCGCAGAGCCGGGTCGGCGGCGGCCCGGACGTTGACGTAGGAGAACCGGTGCTCCACGCACGGTCCGTGCTCGGCCATCGCCGCCGTGTGCTCCGGTGTCGCGTAGCCCTTGTGCAGATCGAAGCCGTACGCCGGGTGGCGGACGTGCAGGTCGGTCATGACCCGGTCCCGGGTGACCTTCGCGACGACGGAGGCGGCGGCGACGCAGGCGGCGACCCGGTCTCCCTTCCACATCGCGAGGGCAGGCGCGGGCAGGCCGGCGACAGGGAAGCCGTCGGTGAGGACGTAGGACGGGCAGGGCGACAGCCGCGACACTGCCTGCCGCATCGCCCGTACGTTCATGACGTGCAGCCCGCAGCGGTCGACCTCCTGCGGCGGCACGGCGACGACGGAGACCCCGAGTGCCCGGGCGAGCACCTCGTCGTACGCCGCCTCCCGGGCCCGCTCGGTGAGCAGCTTGGAGTCGGCCAGCCCGGGCACCTCACCCCTCCGGCCGGCCGGCAGGACGACGGCCGCGACCACGAGCGGGCCGGCGCAGGCCCCCCGACCCGCCTCGTCGGTGCCGGCGACGTAGGGGAAACCGCTTCGCTGCAGCACCCGCTCGAAGGCCCACAGGCCGTTCTCGCCGCGGACGACCGGACGGGTCGCGGTGATCACCGGATGCCGCTCATGCCGCCAGCACCCGGTCGAGGACGTCGGCGAGATCGGCGGGGTAGACCCGCTCGCGGGTCGTCAGCAGCTCCGCCCGGGGCCACCAGCGGTGCCCGGTGACGCTGGCGACCTCGAGCGCGCTCCAGCCCGCGGTGTCGACCTCGTGGCGCTCGACCCGGGCGACGTAGAAGACCTCGGCCTGGCGGTAGTCGGTGCCGTTGAACGAGAAGCGCGCGACCCGCTCGTGCACGACCGGCCCGAGGTGCTCGATCGGCAGCACGAGGCCGGTCTCCTCGGCGAGCTCGCGCCGGGCGGCCTGCACGGGCTCCTCGCCCTCGTCGAGCCCGCCGCCGGGGGTGAACCACCAGTCCCCCTGGGCGGGGTCGCCGGGATCGGTGCCGTGCAGCAGCAGCACCCGGTCGCCGGCATCGACGAGCAGGACGCGCGCGGCCCGGCGGTCCACAGGGATGCTCACGGCGGACAGCCTAGGTCTGGTTCCCGAGGGTCGACCCGTTCTCGGCATCGCTGCGCTCGGCATCGCTGCGGTCGGCATCGGTGCGGTCCCAGTCGTCGTCCGGCTCGTCGATGCGTTCGCCGGCGAGCAGCCGGGGCAGCAGCGCGGGCAGCGATCGGGGGAAGAACCGGCCGGGGTGGGCCGCCACCTCCCCCACGGTCCACCAGCGCTGGCCCAGGATGCTCCCCTGCTCCGCCTCGGTGAGGACGACCGGCCGGTGGACGGGTGGCCCGACCAGCCGGGCCACCCGGGCCTCGTGCAGCGCGACATGCCGCCGACGGCGCCAGGTGAACCGCGCGACCTGCGTCCACAGCAGCGGCCCGACGACCTCGGGGGGCACCACGACCCCGGTCTCCTCGAGCACCTCCCGGACCGCGGCCTGCACGGCGTCCTCGCCCTGCTCGACGCCGCCGCCCGGCAGCTCCTGCCAGCGGGTCTGCGGCGCGCCCGGGTCGGTGCAGTCCAGCAGCAGCACCCGCCCGTCGGGGTCGACGACGACGAGCTTGGCGGAGGTCCTCAACGGGTCCGGCGCCGCCGGCGGCGCCGGACCAGGCCGAGCGGAAGGGCGCCGACCGCACCGAGCGCGTACGGGACGGCGGGGGCGGTCGCGGCCGCCATGCCCAGCGCGCGCCCCTGGAACGCCGCCGGCACCTGGAGCAGGGTGGCCCGCCCGAGCGGCCAGACGACGACGAAGGCGCGCCCGATGACCTCGTCCTCCGGAACGGTCCCCATCTGCCCGTCGTCGAGGTGCAGGCGCGAGTCGCTGGAGCAGCACCGGTGGTCGCCCATGACGAACAGCCGCCCCTCGGGCACCAGGACGCCCGGGGCGCCCGCCGGGCAGCTGGCCTCATCGGCACCGGCCTGGCAGAAGGTGAGCGGGTCGTCGTTCTCGTACGTGTAGGGCTCGGTGAGCTCGACCGGGACGCCGCCGGCGGGCTGCACGGTGACCCGGCCGTTTGTGCAGCAGGCGACCCGGTCGCCGGGCAGGCCGACCACCCGCTTGATGAAGTCCTTCTCCGTGGGGGCCCCGAGCCCAACGGCGCCGCCGACGCTGCGCAGGGCCTTCTGGACGGGGTTGCTGGGCTCGACGAAGATCTGTTGGTCGGGGTCCGGTGAGAACGAGCCGGCACCGTTGAAGACGATGACCTCGCCGCGGCGGATGCCGCGGAAGTCGTAGATGAGCTTGTTCACCAGCACCCGGTCGCGGATGGCGAGGGTCTGCTCCATCGACCCGGACGGGATGTAGAACGCCTGCACGAGGAAGGCCTTGATGACCAGGGCGAGGGCGAACGCGACGACGACGAGGAACGGCAGCTCGCGCAGGAAGCCGCCGCGGTGGTGCGTCGCGGGTGCCGGCGAGGCCGGATCGGGGCCCGGGGAGGGTACGGCCGGGGACGGTGCGGCGAGGTGGGCCGGTCCCGCCGCCTGGGACGCCGCGGCCGGCAGGGGCGCGGCCGGGCTGTCGTCGTCGCTCATCACGCAGACCCTAACGGCGCGTGCCGGGTGGGCGTGCCTGGTGGGCGCGCCATGCCGGCGGTGGGTACGAGGCCGGACGTCGCGGCGTACGGCAGGTGGATGCCGCGCGGGCGGCTGCCTCGGGTGCGGCGTCGCGGGCGGGTCAGCCTCGCGGGCCGGTCAACCTGGGCGGGTCAGCCCTTGGGGGCGGCGACCTTCGCCGGCACCGCCTCGCGCTTCTCCTTGATCTTGGCCTTCTTGCCGCGCAGCTCGCGCAGGTAGTAGAGCTTGGCCCGGCGGACATCGCCGCGGGTGACGACCTTGATGTCCTCGATGACGGGGGTGTGCACCGGGAAGGTGCGCTCGACGCCGACCCCGAAGCTCACCTTGCGGACCGTGAACGTCTCGCGCACGCCGCCGCCCTGCCGCCGGATGACGACACCCTGGAAGCGCTGCACGCGCGAGCGGTTGCCCTCGACCACGCGGACGCCGACGTCGAGCGTGTCGCCCGGCCGGAAGTCGGGGATGTCGCTGCGCAGCTGCGCGGCGTCGAGCTCATCGAGGGTGTGCATGGTCCGTCGCCTTCTCGTGCAGGATGGCGCAAAGGAGCGCCGCAGGTAGGTCGCGCGGTCGGCACGGCTCTGGGAGCGGGCCCCGCAACAGCCCTCTACTCTGCCACACCGCCTGCCCGGCGCGGCAGCACAGCGCGGTCGCGCTCGTCGAGCCGCTCCGCCAGCGCAGCGAGCAGGTCGGGACGCCGGGCCGCGGTGCGCCGCAGGGCCTCGTCGCGGCGCCAGCGGGCGATCGCAGCGTGGTCGCCCGACAGCAGCACCGGCGGAACGTCGAGCCCGTCCCAGGTCGGCGGGCGGGTGTACACCGGCCCTTCGAGCAGCCCCGCCATCGCGCCGCTGAAGCTGTCGTCGGTGTGCGAGGCGACGTTGCCCAGCACCCCCGGCAGAAGCCGGGCGACGGCCTCGACCACGACGAGGACCGCAACCTCCCCGCCCGCCAGCACGTAGTCGCCGAGGGAGACCTCGAGCACCCGCATCCGGCGCCGGGCATGCTCGACGACCCGGCCGTCGACCCCCTCGTAGCGCCCGCAGGCGAAGGCCAGCCACGGCTCGGCGGCCAGCTCCACGGCCATCGGCTGCGTGAACGGCACCCCGCTGGGCGTCGGGACGACCAGCAGCGGCTGCGGGCCGTCGGGCGGGGCGACGTGGGCGAGCGCCCGGCGCCACGGCTCGGGCGTCATGACCATGCCGGGGCCGCCGCCGTACGGGCTGTCGTCCACGGTGCGGTGCACGTCGGTGGTCCAGGTGCGCAGGTCGTGCACGCGCACGTCGAGCAGCCCGCGCTCCTGGGCCTTGCCGAGCAGCGACAGGCCGAGCGGCGCCAGGTAGTCGGGGAAGACGGTGACGACGTCGACGCGCATGTCAGCAATCCGGTGCGACGTCCGGCCCGAGCACCGCGGGCTCGGTGAGGTCGAGCAGCCCCGCCGGCGGGTCGACGACGATCCGGCCGCCGGCGACGTCGACGACCGGCACCATCGCGGCGACGAACGGGACGAGGACCTCGGGTGCGCCGACGGCGACGTCGTCTCGGTGCACCGAGACGACGTCGCCGTGCGGCAGGTGCAGCACCTCGGTGACCGCGCCGAGCCGGGTGCCGTCCGGCAGGTCGACGGCCAGCCCGACGAGCTGGAAGTCGTGGAACTCGTCCGGGTCGTCAGGGGCAGGAAGCGTGGCGGCGTCGACGAGCACGAGGGTGCCGCGTAGGGCCTCGGCGGCGGTGCGGTCGGCGACACCGGCGAACAGCACGACCAGCCGGCCGTTCTGGTCGCGGGAGGACGCGACGGTCAGCGGGCCCCGCTCCGGCGGGTCGGTGAGCAGGCACGCGCCGTCGGCGAAGCGGGCGGCCGGGTCGTCGGTGCGGACCTGCACCGTCACCTCGCCGCGCAGGCCCTGCGGCTTGCCGAGGCGTCCCACCACGAGCAGTACCGGCCCGGGCGGCTGGGGGCCGCGCGGTAGGGGCGGCTCTGGCGCTCGCGGAGCCGCCGCTGCGGACTTCGGCGCTGCGGACTCCGGCGCGGAGGGCAGGGGCGGCGTCGAGGGTCGCGGCACGGCCGGACGACGCGCGGCGCCGGCGACGCGCGCCCGCCGGCCGGGTCCGGGCACCTGCTAGCGGACCTCGTCGGTGTCGACCACGTCGACCCGCACGCCGCGACCGCCGAGCGCGGCCGTGACGGTGCGCAAGGCCTTGGCGGTACGGCCGCTTCGGCCGATCACCTTGCCCAGGTCGTCGGGGTGGACGCGGACCTCGAGGGTGCGCCCGCGCCGACCGGTCACCAGGTCGACGTTGACGTCGTCGGGGTTGTCGACGATGCCGCGCACCAGGTGCTCGACGGCGGACTCGAGCACCTACGGCGCCGCGGGGGTCTCGGCGGCCGGCGCGGCGGCGGGGGTGTCGGCGGCGGGGGTCTCGGCGGCCGGCGCAGCGGCGGAGGTCTCGGCCGGAGCCGGCGCGGCGGCAGCCGGAGCGGCCGTGGCTGTCGACGTGGCGTCGGCGGGGACGTCGGCCGGCTGCTGGGCGTCGTTCTTCGCGGTCTTCTTCCTCGGGGTGGTGGCGGCGCCACCCGAGGCGCCGTCGATGCCTTCGCGTGCGGCGGCCTGGAAGGTCTCCCGCTTGTCGGCCTTCGGCGCGGCGACCAGCATGGGCGCCGGCGCGGCCTCGCCCTTGAACCGTTGCCAGTCGCCGGTGACCTTGAGGATGCGCTCGACCGGGTCGGTCGCCTGCGCGCCGACGCCCAGCCAGTAGGCGGCGCGCTCCCCGTCGACCTCGATGAAGGAGGGGTTTTCCTTGGGGTGGTACTTGCCGATCGTCTCGATGACGCGGCCGTCGCGCTTGGTGCGGGCGTCGGCCACCACGATCCGGTAGTACGGCGCGCGCATCTTGCCCAGACGCATGAGCTTGATCTTCGTTGCCACGGGGACTACTGCTCCAGTCGTACGGAAGGGGTGCGCGGCCGCGCAGCGCGTGGGGCACGCGGCGACCGGGCCTTGCGGACACGCCGGGGTCGGGAGAGGGCCGGTCCCGGTGTCGGTTCGCCGACCAGTGTGCCAGACGCCTGGCCCGCGGCACGTTTTCGGGCGGATCCTCCCGTACGGACTCGGTGCGGCGTGAGCTGCGCGGGGACGCCCGCTCAGCAGCGCGCGGACGGGCGCAGCCGCAGGGCGCTCGACAGGACGTAGGTGCCCGGGCGGTCCGCGCGCAGCCGCAACCACCGGCCGTCGGGCTCGAGGCACCCCGGGCCCGACAGCGTCAGCCAGCGGCTGTGCCGCACCCGCACCCGCACCTGCCCCGGCGCGTCCACCTGCAGCGTCAGCGCCTGCGGGGTCGCGGCGAGCACGCGGGCGCCCTCGGCCAGCGGGACGGGGTCGGCCACCTCGTACAGCGTCCAGGCTCCGCCGCGCCACACCTCGTCGAGGTAGGGCAGTCCCCGGCGCAGCAGCGCGCCCTCGGCTCGCCCGGCGCCGTCGAGGCGGGTGTCGGCGAGCGCGACGTACTGCACTGCGCTGTCCGCCAGCCAGGAGCGGTAGCGCTGGGCGTCGAGGGTGCCGTCGTAGAACAGCGGCGCCGTGCGGGTGTCCTGCTGGCGCAGCCAACCGCGGGCCAGCGGTGCGACCTCGGACAGGTACAGCGCCTCGCCGTGCTCGCGCAGCGGCACCGCCTCGACCCGGCCGGTGGGGGCGCGGGCGGCCAGCTCGGCAGCGATCGGCGCGAAGAAGCCCTCGGTGAGCGCGCTGTCGCCGGCCCGGCGCAGGTCGGTCACCGACACCGGGGGGCGCAGCACCACCATGGCGGTGACGACCGCGCCGACGACGACCGGCCGCCAGGGGGCCAGCGCGAGCACTAGCGGGGCGGCGAGCAGCAGCGCCAGCCGGCCGGCGTTGTGCCCCACCGAGGGGGTCAGCAGCAGCGACGCCCCCAACCCGGCGACCAGCAGGGCGGCGCCCACCCGCACGGCGCGCTGGGGTGCCGCGACGAGGACCGCGAGGGTGAGCAGTCCGGCGGTCCACACGTCGTACCAGCGGATGGTGGCGTCACCGCCCTGGCCGAACACCACGCCGGTCAGCACCAGCGGCACGGCGGCGCCGACGCCCACCGCCAGGCCGTCCCGCCGCCGGCCGGTGACCAGCAGCGCGACGCCGGCGACCCCGACGAACAGTCCCGCGACCGGGCTCAGGGCGCCGGCCAGCCCGGCCAGCAGGGCTGCGGCCACGGTGCGTCGTGCGGTCACGGCCAGCAGCGCCACGAGGCCGGCCGACAGGCCCAGGGCGAAGGCGGTGCGCCCGCTGACGAGGTTGCCGGTCAGGCACACCGCGCCGGCCAGGCCGCCGAGCAGCGGGCGGCGGGCACCCCGCAGCAGCCGGGCGAGGGCGTACGCCGCGACGATCGTGGCGAGCGCCCCGGCCGGCCGGGCGCCGAGCAGCGCCGAGACGTACTGGCTGAGCAGGCTGTAGCCGAACTGGACGGTGCCGCCGTACCAGGACAGGTCGACCGGGGTGAGGCCGGCGTCCTCGGCGAACCGCTGCCGGACGAGGGCGTGCGCGAGGTCGGTGCCGGTGGGCGGCCCGAGCAGGCTGACCAGGCCGAGAACGGCGGCGAGCCCCGCGGCGAGGACCGGCGGGGTGACCCGCGGCCGGACGGCGATCCCGGCCGGCCGGCCGGCGGTGGTCCCGACGGCGGCGGTGCTACCGGGGACGGCGCAGCCCGAGCGGGTCGGGGTCGGAGCCCCGGGGCAGTCCGAGCGGGTTGGGCCCCCCGGGTGGCAGGCCGGGGAAGCCCTTCGGCAGCTGCGGCAGGCCCTGTGGGCGCGGCGGCAGGCCCTGCGGCTGCGGGGGGGCCTGGCCGGCCCGGGGACCGCCGCCCGCCCGGCCGGGGCCCTTCTTGCCCTTGCCCTTCTTGCCGCCCGAGGCCCGCTTGGCGGCCCGGCCCATGCCCGGCACCCCCATCCCGGCCATCTGCTTCATCATCTTCTGTGCCTCGTAGAACCGGTCGACGAGGTTGTTGACCTCCGGGACCGTCATGCCCGAGCCCTGAGCGATGCGGATCCGCCGGGAGCCGTTGAGGATCTTGGGGGTGCGACGCTCCTGCGGCGTCATCGACTGGATGATGGCGGCGATCCGGTCGATGTCGCGGTCGTCGACCTGGGCGAGCGCGTCCTTCATCTGCCCCATTCCGGGCAGCATCCCGAGCAGGCCGGCGATCGGGCCCATCTTGCGCACCTGGAGCATCTGCTCCAGGAAGTCCTCGAGGTCGAAGTCCTCGCCGGACTGCATCTTGCCGGCCATCTTCTCGGCCGACGCCTGGTCGAAGTGCTTCTCGGCGCTCTCGATGAGCGACAGCACGTCGCCCATCCCGAGGATCCGCGACGCCATCCGCTCGGGGTGGAAGACATCGAAGTCGGCGAGCTTCTCCCCGGTGCTGGCGAACAGGATCGGCTGGCCGGTGAGGTGCCGCACCGACAGGGCCGCGCCGCCGCGGGCGTCGCCGTCGAGCTTGGTGAGCACGACGCCGGTGAAGCCGACGCCCTCCTGGAAGGCCCGGGCGGTCACGACGGCGTCCTGGCCGATCATCGCGTCGACGACGAACAGCACCTCGTCGGGCTGGACGGCGTCGCGGATGTCCGCGGCCTGCGCCATGAGCTCGGCGTCGATGCCCAGCCGGCCCGCGGTGTCGACGACGACGACGTCGTGGTTCATCCGCCGGGCGTGCTCCACGCCCCGTCGGGCCGCGTCGACCGGGTCGCCGACGCCACTTCCGGCGTAGGGCGCGAAGACATCCACGCCGGCCTGGCCGCCGACCACCTGCAGCTGCTGCACCGCGCTCGGGCGCTGCAGGTCGCAGGCCACGAGCAGCGGCGCGTGGCCCTGCGCCTTGAGCCAGCGCGCGAGCTTGCCGGCCAGCGTCGTCTTGCCGGCACCCTGCAGCCCGGCGAGCATGACGACGGTCGGCGCCGTCTTGGCATAGCGCAGATGCCGGGTCTGGCCGCCGAGGATGGCGACGAGCTCCTCGTTCACGATCTTGACGACCTGCTGCGCCGGGTTGAGCGCCTGGCTGACCTCGGCCCCCCGCGCCCGGTCCTTCACCGCGGCGATGAAGGCCTTGACCACCGGCAGCGCCACGTCGGCCTCGAGCAGCGCGATGCGGATCTCGCGTGCCGTGGCGTCGATGTCGGCCTCGGACAGCCGGCCCTTGCCCCTCAGGGAGGTGAAGACCTTGTCGAGCCGGTCGGACAGGGTGTCGAACACCCGCCCAGCCTAGACGGGCACGGGTCCACCTCGATGGCCGACGCCGGCACGCCCCGGTCATCAGCCGGACATCGTCCCGCAACAGAGGACGGGTCAGATGTCCCCGCAACCGCCCACGAGAGGACACCGGACGTGACGTCGAAGAACGAGGAGCCGGGGCGGACCGCCGCCGAGGTGCCGTCCGGGGCCGTCGGCCGCCGGGCCATGCTCAGGGCGGCCGCGGGACTGGCCGCGGCCGGTGTCGTGGGGCGCACGATGACTCCGGGCACGGCGTACGCGGCGGCGGACGCTCCCGGCATCCTGCAGCCGGGCACCGGCCCGACCGCGGGCAGCTCCCCGGGGTGAAACGCGGCTTCCCGCTGTCGCCGTTCATGGGGATCATGGGCATCGCCCGCGACACCCGCGAGCTGGTGGACTCCGTCCCGCCGACCGTCGCCGGCGGCAACATCGACATCAACGACCTCGTCGCCGGCAGCACCCTGTACCTGCCGGTGCAGGTGGCCGGCGCGAAGTTCTTCACCGGTGACCCGCACATGGCGCAGGGCGACGGTGAAGTGGCCCTCACCGCGATGGAGGGCTCGCTGCGCGCGACGTTCCGGCTGACCGTGGTCAAGCCCGGCGGAGCCGCGCCGAGCCCCGCCTTCGCCGGCTATCCCTTCGGGGAGACACCGGAGCACTGGCTGCCGATCGGCCTCAGTGACCCGGACGGCCTGTGGGGCGGGCAGTTCACCAGCCTGGACCTCGCCATGAAGGCCGTCGTCCGGCACGCCCTGGACTTCCTCGTCAAGGACCTGGGGATGGACGCCCCGGTCGCGTACGCCTACCTCAGCGCGGCTGCGCACTTCCGGGTGCGCAGGTCGTCGACCGGACCACCGGTGTGCACGCCCTCATCCGCAAGGCCGACTTCGGGAAGTGAAGGCCGGCGTCCTGGCCGACCTGCTGGTCCGGGCGGTACCGGCTGATCAGCGCTGGTCGCGTCTGAGCGGATGGTCCTCGGGGACCTGGACGAGGACGATGCGTAGACCGTCCGGGTCCTCGAGCCACATCTCGACCAGACCCCACGGTTCCCGCCGCGGCTCGCGCAGAACGGGGACGCCGACTGCCCGCAGCCGGCGGTGCTCCTCCTGGACGTCGCGGACCTGCAGCCACAGAGAGGTGGCCTGACCGGAGCGCGCAGCACCCCGACCGGACACCTCCAGGAAGCCCCCGCCCAGGAAGAACACCAGGCCTGGGTCTTCCGCCGGCCCGAACTCGCGGTAGACCGCCAGCCCGAGGGTGTCCCGGTAGAACCGCCGGCTGCGCTCGGGGTCCGAGGGGTGCAGCAGGACCCGGCTGCTCAACACGTCCATGGCGACCATCCTCCACCGGCACCGTGCGGGCCCCGCGGTCCTGCTCGCCGGCGGACTCGCGGCGCTTGGCTTTTGTACCCTAGGGGGGTAGGGTGTGCGTCAACAGGAGGGGCGGCATGAACGGCTACAGCGACAACAAGGACGACCACCTGAAGCGGTTGCGGCGCGTCGAGGGGCAGGTCCGCGGGATCGCCAAGATGGTCGAGGACGACAAGTACTGCATCGACATCCTCACCCAGGTGTCTGCGGCCACGAAGGCCCTGCAGTCCGTCGCGCTCGGCCTGCTCGACGACCACATGGGCCACTGCATCGTCGATGCGGCGAGGGCCGGCGGCGCCGAGCAGGACGCCAAGCTCAAGGAGGCGTCCGACGCGATCGCCCGGCTCGTCCGCAGCTAGCCGCACCCCGACCCCACCCGCCCGGCCCGCACCAGCAGAGAGCGCACCCCGATGAGCACCTCCAGCACCTACACCGTCACCGGTATGACCTGCGGCCACTGCGTCTCCTCGGTTGCCGAGGAGGTCCGCGAGATCCCAGGCGTCCAGGACGTCCGGGTCGACCTGGGCTCCGGCCGGGTGACCGTCACCAGCTCGGCCCCCGTCGACCCGGCGCTGGTGCGCTCGGCCGTCGAGGAGGCCGGCTACTGCCTCGCGTCCTGAACGCCACCGGGCCGAGCAGCACCAGGAGCTGAGCTGACCATGTCGACCGCCGCCCCCCAGCAACAGGTCACCCCAGCAACCCGTCACGCGGCGACACGCCACCCAGCGACACGTCACCCCAGCAAGGAGCAGCGATGAGCTCCACCGACACCGGAAGCACGACCGCCCCGGCCGACCGCCCGCATCCGGCGCCCCTCGGGCTGGCGTCGGTCGAGCTGGCGATCACCGGTATGACGTGCGCGTCGTGCGCCAACCGGATCGAGCGCAAGCTCAACAAGCTGGACGGCGTGACCGCGACGGTCAACTACGCGACGGAGAAGGCGAAGGTCCGGTACGCCGCGGGGGTCGACCCGGGACAGCTGCTCGCGGTGGTCGAGGCCGCCGGCTACGCCGCCGTGCTCCCGGAGCCGCCGGCTCCCTCGGCGGGCGCGCCCGGGGAGGGGCTCGTGGAGCGGGCCGGGGAGCCCGACGGGACCCGCGGCCTGCGCGACCGGCTGCTGATCAGCCTGACCCTGACCGTCCCGGTGGTCGCTATGGCGATGGTGCCGGCGCTGCAGTTCGACGCCTGGCAGTGGCTGTCGCTGACCCTCGCCGCGCCCGTCGTGGTGTGGGGCGCGCTGCCGTTCCACCGGGCGGCGTGGACCACCCTGCGGCACGGCGCGGCCACGATGGACACGCTGATCTCGGTCGGGACGCTGGCGGCGTTCGCCTGGTCGCTGTACGCCCTGTTCCTGGGCACCGCCGGGATGATCGGGATGCGGCACCCGTTCGAGCTGACGATCCAGCGCGGCGACGGCAGCGGCAACATCTACCTGGAGGCCGCGACGGGTGTCACGACCTTCATCCTGGCCGGGCGGTACGCCGAGGCCCGCGCCAAGCGGCAGTCCGGCGCGGCGCTGCGGGCGCTGCTCGAGCTCGGCGCCAAGGACGTCGCCGTCCTGCGGGACGGGGCCGAGACCCGGATCCCCGTCGACCAGCTCCAGGTGGGCGACATGTTCCTCGTGCGGCCCGGGGAGAAGCTGGCCACCGACGGCACCGTCACCGAGGGCACGTCCGCCGTCGACGCGAGCATGCTCACCGGCGAGTCGGTGCCCGTCGAGGTCGGCCCGGGCGATCCGGTCGTCGGCGCGACCGTCAACGCCGGCGGCCGACTCGTGGTGCTGGCCACCCGGATCGGCTCCGAGACCCAGCTGGCCCAGATGGCCCGGCTGGTCGAGGACGCCCAGAACGGCAAGGCGCAGGTGCAGCGGCTCGCCGACCGGATCAGCGGCGTGTTCGTCCCGGTCGTGCTCGCGCTCGCCGTGGCCACCCTCGGGTTCTGGCTCGGAACCGGCGCCGGTGCGGGCGCGGCGTTCACCGCCGCCGTCGCCGTACTGATCATCGCCTGCCCGTGCGCCCTGGGTCTGGCCACGCCGACGGCGCTGATGGTCGGCACCGGTCGTGGCGCGCAGCTCGGGATCCTCATCAAAGGCCCGGAGGTGCTGGAGTTCACCCGCCGGATCGACACCGTCGTGCTGGACAAGACCGGGACCGTCACCATGGGAGCGATGAGCCTGGTCGACGTCGTCGCGGCTCCCGGCACCGACCAGCACGAGCTGCTGCGCCTGGCCGGGGCGGTGGAGTCAGGCAGCGAGCACCCGATCGCCCGGGCCATCGCCGCCGGAGCGGCCGGACGCGTCGGCGCGCTGCCCGCCGTGGAGGGGTTCGCGAACCTGGCGGGTCTGGGTGTGCAGGGCCAGGTCGACGGCCACGCCGTCCTCGTCGGCCGCCCCCGGCTGCTCGAGCAGTGGAGCCAGCACCTGCCGGGCGACCTCGCCGACGCGCTGGACTGGGCACAGCAGGCCGGCCGCACTGCCATCGCGGTCGGCTGGGACGGCCAGGCTCGCGGCGTCCTGTCCGTCGCCGACACCGTCAAGGCGACCAGCGCCGAGGCCATCCGCCAGCTCCGTGACCTCGGGCTCACCCCGGTGCTGCTCACCGGCGACACCACGACCGTGGCTGTCGCGGTCGCCCGCGAGGTGGGCATCGACCCGCGGGACGTCCACGCCGAGGTGCTGCCCCAAGGCAAGGTCGACGTCGTCAAGGCGCTGCAGGGCGCGGGGCGGGTCGTCGCGATGGTCGGCGACGGCGTGAACGACGCCGCCGCCCTCGCGCAGGCCGACCTGGGCCTGTCGATGGGCACCGGCAGCGACGTCGCGATCCAGGCCAGCGACCTGACCTTGGTCCGCGGGGACCTGCGGGCCGCCGCCGACGCCATCCGGCTCGCCCGGCGCACCCTGACCACGATCAAGGGGAACCTGTTCTGGGCGTTCGGCTACAACGTCGCCGCCCTGCCGCTGGCCGCCGCCGGGCTGCTCAACCCGATGATCGCCGGCGCCGCGATGGCGCTCAGCAGCGTCTTCGTCGTCACCAACAGCCTGCGGCTGCGTGGGTTCCGCCCGCTCGCCGAGCAGCGCTGACCCTCCCTGTCCTGCTCCCGCCGCACACGACCCGTACGTCCAGGAGGACCTCATGGACCACAGCCGGCACCAGGTCACCGGCACGCTCGCCGACCACCCCGCGCCGCCGGCCGGCGGCGCCCACCAGGACCGGCCCACCGGGACCGCGCTGACCCGGCTGGCGGTCTCCGCCACCCTGCACTGCCTGACCGGCTGCGCCATCGGCGAGGTCCTGGGCATGGTCATCGGCACCGGGCTGGGCTGGGGCAACGTCTCGACGATCGTCCTGTCGGTCGCGCTGGCCTTCGTCTTCGGCTACGCCTTCACCCTCGGGCCGGTCATGCGCTCCGGTCTGGCGCTGTCCGCCGCGATCCCGGTCGCGCTGGCCGCCGACACCGTCAGCATCACCACGATGGAGATCATCGACAACCTGTTCATGGTGGTCGTCCCCGGCGCGATGGACGCCGGCCTGGGCGAGCTGCTGTTCTGGGGATCGCTGGCAACCAGCCTCGCCATCGCCTTCGTGATCACCGTGCCGGTGAACCGGTGGCTGATCAGCCGCGGCAAGGGGCACGCAGTCGTCCACCAGTACCACCACTGACGGCACCCGGCGCGGGCCTTCCACCCGGCCGTAGGCCCCGCCCGACCGCATCCTTCACTTCACGAGCCGGACCGGGTACGAGGAACGACGAGGAGCAGCAGGTGAGGACACATCAGCCGCGGCGCGGAAGCCCGTGCGCCGTCCTGCTGCACCTGCTCGTGGTCGTCGGTCTGGTGGCGATGCACCACCTGGCCGGCGGCGGGCACCTGTCTGCGCACGCGGCTGAACCGGGGCATCCCCAGGTGCCGCCCGGGATGGCGATGAGCCAGGCGACGGCGGCGGGCCCCGCGCTCCCTGTCGACCACGCCGACAGTGCTGACGGCACGGCGCTGGCGGCGACGACCCCGTCGCGCCCGTCCTGGTCCGCAGCCCTGCCGGGCAACCCCATGACCGGCCTGTGCCTGGCCGTGCTGCTGGCCGGGCTGGCCCTGCTGGTGCTCGCGGCCGGCCACCGCGTCACCCCGGCACGGACCGGCGCCCGCGGTCGGCGTCCTGTTGCGTCCCCGCTGGGACGCGGGCCACCACGGCTCCTGCTCGCCCGGCTCTGCGTGCTGCGGGTCTAGGAGCGCCCCCGCCCGGCCCACCCGGCCGGGCTCACGGCACGTCCCTTCTTCCCGCACACCACACCCTCAGGAGACTTCACTTGCGCACCACCGGCACCCGTACGACCCTGTTCGCCCTGACCGCCGGCCTCGCCCTCACCCTCGCGGCCTGCGGCGGCAGCGACAGCACCACCGCGGCGTCGACCCCGACCGGCACCGCGTCCTCCGCACAGACCGTGGACGGCATCTCGACGGCCCACAACGACTCGGACATCATGTTCGTCAACGACATGCATCCGCACCACCAGGGCGCGGTCGCGATGGCCGAGCTCGCGCCGACCCGGGCCGGCAGCCAGCAGGTCAAGGACCTCGCCGCCCGCATCGCCACCGCGCAGGGCCCCGAGATGGCCCGGATGGAGGCCATGGCCAAAGCCTGGGGCGTCGAGCTCGGGGCCGGCGGCCACGGCAGCGGCACGGAGATGGGCGGCGACGCCGCCATGCTCCAGACGCTGTCCGGCGCCGACTTCGACCGCCAGTTCCTCACGATGATGACCGCGCATCACGAGGGCGCCCTGCCCATGGCCCGCACCGAGGTCGCGGGTGGCAGCAACCCGCAGGCCAAGGCGCTGGCCCAGGAGATCTTCGACGTGCAGCAGGCCGAGATCGCCGAGATGAAGCAGCTGGCGACCCAGGTCTGAGCCGTCGCGGTCCCGCGCCGGCCGGGGAAGCCCCCGGCCGGCGCGGCACTGGGTGCGGCTGCGGCCACCGATCGCTTGAGCGAGCGGCGTCCGCCGCGACCTAGGGGTCGACCTGCCGGCCGGCGTCCGGACCGCGGCCTGACGGTTCGAACCCTCCCGGGCGGGACACGGGTCGCGCACACCCGCCACGAAAGAGGACCGCATGCACACTGAACGATCCGGCTCCGGCCGCCAGCTCGTCCTCGTCCCCGGGGTCGGGGCCGGCACGGGGACCTGGCGCTTCGTGCAGGACGCCCTCGCCGCCGACCGCGAGGTCGTCTCGCTCGAGCTGCCCGGGTTCGGTCGTACGCCGTCGCTGCCTGGGAAGACGACCGTCGCCGGCTACGCCGATGCGCTCGAGGCGCACCTGCGCGCCGAGGGCCTGGAGCACGCCGACCTCGTCGGCAGCTCAATGGGTGCCCGCCTGGTGCTCGAGATGGCCCGGCGAGGGCTGGGCCGCGCCACCGTCGCGCTCGACCCGGGCGGCTTCTGGACCCCCGCGCAGCGACGCGTCTTCGGCGCCACCCTCACCGCCTCGGTCGGCCTGGTGCGGGCGCTGCGGCCGGCCCTGCCGGCGCTGCTCTCCACCTCTGCAGGGCGTACGGCGCTACTCGCCCAGCTGTCGGCGAAGCCGTGGGCTGTTCCGGCCGACTTCGCGCTGGCCGAGGTGCGCGGGCTCGCCGACTCGGCCGCGGCGATCCCGGCCATCAAGGCCCTGGCGGGCGGGCCGACGCAGGAGGGCGCGCCGGCGGGCACGCTGCCCGGCCCGGTGCTGCTCGTGTGGGGCAGGCAGGACCGGGTCACCCCGGCCAGCCAGGCCCCCCGCGCGCAGGCACTGTTCCCGGACGCCCGGCTGGAGCTGTTCGACTCCTGCGGGCACTTCCCGCACTGGGACCAGCCCGACCGGACAGTCCGCACCGTCCTGGCCGCCACCGGTTAGACCCCCACGTCCGTTCTTGGTCGGGAAGCCTCGCTCGCCCGAGTGCGGCAGGTGCCCGGGTGCAGCGCCGCACCGATGCAGAAGGGATGTGCGTACGCGAGCCGGTCAGCCCTGCCGCGGCGTCCCGCCGGGCCGCCGGTAGGCCGCGTGCGGGTCGCCGGACGTGGCCTCGTCCGCCACCTCCTGGAGCGGGTCGCCGGCGGAGGCTTCCCGCTCGGGCAGGCCCGGCGCGGCGCCCGATGAGGTGCCGCCGGCGGGCGGCTCGACACTTGGCCGGATCAGCAGGCGCGCGAGCAGCACCGACAGGCACAGCAGCAGGACGGCGCCGGGGACGGGACCGCTGAGCTCGTCGAGCCGGTCTGGACCGAACATGGTGGCCATGTCGTCAGCGGGCGGGGCGGCGACGACGAGGTAGCCCAGCATCCCCACCAGGCAGAGCGCCTCCAGGGCGAGCAGCACGCACAGCCCCGCGGCGACCCAGCGGGCCGGCTCGTCGGTACGCGCGCGGCCGGGCGCACCGCCGGTCAGCCAGGCCGCGGCGAACAGGCCCAGCAACGGCAGGACGAGCCGGCGATCCGGGGCGATGAGCTGCACGAACGCCGCGACCCGGTGGTAGCGGCTGACGGTGCCCTGCTCGTCGGGCGGGAAGAACAGGAAGCCCGCGCCGGTCAGGATCCGGTAGGCCTGCAGCGCCACCAGCGCGAGCGACACCGCGACCGCCGCCAGGACGCACCAGGTCGCCCAGGACCCGCGGGGTGCCGTCGTCCCGACGTCCCCGGAAGCGCCGGCCCGGGCGGGGGGCGCCCCCGCCTGCGGCGGCCCGGTGACCGGCGGTCCGACGTACGAGACCCCGGCGTACGAGACCCCGGACACTGCCGCCCCGCCGCCGCGCGGGGTCGTCCTGTCGGTCCGGTGACTCACCTGCCGGACGCTGCCACCGCGGCCGGATCGGCGGGCGAGGACGTGGCAGCGTCACCCGTTCGGGGGTCACGCCAGCGCGGCCAGGACCTCCCGACACACCGTAGAGCGCAGCTCGGGGTCGGTCAGCTTGCCGCCGTCCGGGCCCACCACGTAGAACGCGTCCACCACATCCGCGCCGAGGCTGGAGATGTGGGCGGTGCGCACGTCGAGTCCGCAGCCGTCGAGCGCCTCGGCGATCCGGTGCAGCACGCCGCGGCCGTCCTGCGCCCGGACCTCCACCACGGTCGCGGAGGCGGACGCGTCGTCGACCAGCCGCACGGTCGGCGGGGCCGCCGGGGTCCTGCTGCCGGGGTACGCCCGATCGCGCGACTGCAGCGCCCCGGCCAGGCGCAGCTCGCCGTCCAGCGCCCGGTGCAGCTCCTCGCGCACGACCCGCCAGTCCGGCAGCGCGCCGAACCTGGGAGCCACCCGCAGCACGGAGACGAAGACGCCGGCCCTGGCGAAGCTGGAGGCCGACCGCACGTCGAGCCGGTGCAGCGCGAGAACGCCGGCCGAGACCGCCAGGAGCCCGGGGCGGTCCGGGGCGACGACCGTCACCTCGTCCGCCCGCGCCTCCAGCGCGACCCGCCCGGCCCGCACCAGCTCCTCCTGCCAGGGGGCGAGCGGGGCGGGCGGCGGTGCCGCGGCGCCGGTGAGCAGCGCGCCGGTGCGGGCGACGAGCTCGGCGACCAGCCCGGCCTTCCAGGGGCTCCAGGCAGCCGGGCCGGTCGCCGCGGCGTCCGCCTCGGTGAGGGCGTGCAGCAGCTCCAGCACCTGGGGGGAACCGACCGCCTGCGCCACGGCCGTGGTCGTCGACGGGTCGGCGAGGTCGCGGCGGGTGGCGACGTCCGGCAGCAGCAGGTGGTGCTCGACGAGCTGGACCAGCACGGCGGTGTCGGCGTCGGACAGCCCCAGCCGGGGGCCGATCTGCGCCACGAGCCGCATCCCGACCTCGGTGTGGTCGCCGGGCCGGCCCTTGCCGATGTCGTGCAGCAGCGCCCCGAGCAGCAGCAGGTCCGGGCGGGCGACCCGCCGGGTGAGCGCCGCCGCCGCGACCGCCGCCTCGACGAGGTGCCGGTCCACGGTGAACCGGTGCACGGCGTTGCGCTGTGGGCGGCTGCGAACGTGCTCCCACTCCGGCAGCAGGGCCACGAGCAGGCCGGCCTGGTCGAGAGCCTCGAGCACCGCCACGGCGGCCGGGCCGGTCGCGAGCAGGCCGACGAGCGCGGCGAGGGCCGCCGGCGGCCAGGGCACCGGCAGTGGCGGACACGACGCCGCGAGCACCTCCAGGGTCGCCGGCGCGACCGGCAGGCCGGCCCGGGCCGCGGCCTGCCCGAGCCGCAGCGGCAGCAGCGCGTCGAGCTCGGGGCGGGCGCCCCTGGCGAGCACGACCTCGCCGTCCTGCTCCACCACGTCGTCGGCCAGCGGGCGGCGCACCGCCGCCCGCCTGCCGAACCGGCGGCGGCGGGTCGGCGGGCGGACCCGCCGCCAGGTCGTGTCCGACGCGTACGCCACGGTGCGCGCCGCAGCCGCGACCGCCGCCATCAGCGCGTCGGCGTCGTCGTGCCCGAGGGCGGCGGCCACCGCGTCCTGCTCCTGCAGCAGCAGCCGGTCGGTCGACCGGCGCCCGGCGGCGCGCCGGTGCAGCTCGCCCCGGACGTCGAGCAGGACAGCGTGCGCGGCGAGCACGGCGGGTGCGGGCACGTCGACGACCTGCGCGACGGCCAGCGCCTGCAGGGCGTGCACGTCGCGCAGCCCGCCTCGGGCCTGCTTGAGGTCGGGCTCGAGCAGGAAGGCAACCTCCCCGGACGTACGGGCCCGCTCCAGCACCGCCTCGTGCAGCTCCGGCAGGCGGGCCGGTGCGCCGGCCCGCCACGCCGCGCGGGTGGCCCGGACCAGCTCGGCGGTGCGGGCCGGGTCGCCGGCGACGTGCCGGGCGTCGACGAGCCCGAGCGCGGCCTTGAGGTCCCCCCGCGCGACGGCGACCGCCTCCGGGACGGTGCGCACCGCGTGGTCCAGGGCGATGCCGCTGTCCCAGATGGGGTACCAGAGCCGGTCGGCGACCCCCGCGACGCCGGGCTGCCCGTCGTGCACGAGCAGCAGGTCCAGGTCGCTGCCCGCGGCGACCTCCCGGCGGCCGAGCCCGCCGACCGCGACGAGGGCGACGCCGGGCCCGGGGTCGCCCAGCAGGGCGGTGAGCTCGTGGTCGTAGGCCTGCACCAGCGCGGCGCGAAGGCCCGCCCCGACCAGGTCGGGGCGGGCCAGGACGGCCGCGCGGACGTCGCGGAGGGTCACGGCGACAGGCTCTCATCGTCCGGCGGGCCCCCAAGGCTGCCGGCGCTCCGGGGGCTACCCGGATTCACAGCGCCTCGGGGCCGCGCTCCCCCGTGCGTACCCGGACGACCTCGTCGACCGGCGTGCTCCAGACCTTGCCGTCCCCGATCGAGCCGGTGCTGGCCGCCTGCACGACGACGTCGACCACCCGACCGGCGTCGGCGTCGTCGACGAGCACCTCGATGCGGACCTTCGGGACGAAGGCCACGGTGTACTCCGCGCCCCGGTAGACCTCGGTGTGCCCGCGCTGCCGGCCGAACCCCTGGACCTCGCTGACGGTCATGCCCTGGACGCCGGCGACCTCCAGCGCGCTCTTGACGTCGTCGAGCTTGAACGGTTTGACGATGGCAGTGACCAGTCTCATGCCCGCCACCCTCCCGCACACGGAGTCACAGGGCCTCGACGCCCCTCTCCCCGGTCCGGACCCGTACGACGTCGTCGACGGGCGTCGACCACACCTTTCCGTCGCCGATGCTGCCGGTCTGCGCCGACTTGGCGATGACCTCCAGCACGTCGGACGCGTCGGCGTCGTCGACGAGCACCTCGACCCGTACCTTCGGGACGTAGGACACGTCGTACTCCGCGCCGCGGTAGACCTCGGTGTGGCCGCGCTGGCGCCCGAACCCCTGCACCTCGCTCACGGTCATGCCCTGCACGCCGAAGACCTCGAGGGCGGTCTTGACGTCGTCGAGCTTGAAGGGCTTGACGATGCCGGTCACGAGCCTCACGACGGCACCCGCGTGCTCGCCAGCCCGGTGTGCGCGGGCAGCGTGCCCGTGCCGGCACCGGCGAGACCGCCGCCGAACTCGTACGCCGTCTCCGCGTGGACGGTCTGGTCGACCCCGGTGACCTCCTCCTCCTCGGAGACCCGAAGGCCCATCACCGCCTTGACGATGTACGCCAGGACGAGCGTGAGCAGGAAGGAGTAGGCGAGGACCGCGAACGCGGCCGTCGCCTGCTTGCCGAGCTGGCTGAGCCCGCCGCCGTAGAACAGGCCGCGCAGGTCCGCGCTGCCGGTGGAGGTGTCGCTGGCGACCAGCCCGATCATGAGCGTGCCGGCGAGGCCGCCGACGAGGTGCACCCCGACGACGTCGAGCGCGTCGTCGTAGCCCAGGCGGTGCTTGAACGTGACGGCCAGGCAGCACAGCCCGCCGGCGACCAGGCCGACGAGGATCGCGCCGACCGGCGTCACCGCACCGCAGGCGGGGGTGATGGCGACCAGGCCCGCGACGGCGCCGGACGCGACGCCCAGCGTGGTGGCGTGGCCGTCACGCAGGCGCTCGGTGCCGATCCAGGCCAGCGCGGCGGCGGCGGTCGCGACCTGCGTGTTGACGAATGCGAGCCCGGCCAGGCCGTTGGCGCCGAGCGCGGAGCCGGCGTTGAAGCCGAACCAGCCGAACCACAGGATCCCGGTGCCGATCATGACCAGCGGCAGGTTGTGCGGGCGCATCGGGTCGCGCCCGAAACCCTTGCGCCTGCCGAGGACGAGCACGAGGGCGAGCGCGGCCGCGCCGGCGTTGATGTGCACCGCGGTGCCGCCGGCGAAGTCGAGCGCACCGAGCTTGCTGACGATCCAGCCGCCGGTGCCGGCGGTGTAGGACGCCGCCGCCCCGGCCCCACCGGTCTCGCCGTCGGAGATCGGGGTGCCGAAGGCGAAGACCCAGTGCGCGACGGGGAAGTAGACGACGGTGACCCACAGGATCGAGAACAGGATCCACGAGCCGAACTTCATGCGTTCGGCGACCGCCCCGCTGATCAGTGCCAGGGTGATGATCGCGAACATCATCTGGAAGGCGACGAAGACGTAGTCGGACAGGCCGTTGGTCACGCTCGCCGTGGTGATGCCGGAAAGGCCGAGCAGGTCCAGGTTGCCGATCAGGCCGCCGCCGGCGTCGACGCCGAAGGCCAGCGTGTAGCCGTACAGCACCCACAGGATGCTGACCACGCCGATGGCGCTGAAGCTCATCATGAACATGTTGAGGACGCTCTTGCTCCGGGCCATACCGCCGTAGAAGAACGCCAGACCCGGCGTCATGAACAGCACGAGCGCGGAGCTGGCGAGCACCCACGCGGTGGTACCGCTGTCGATCTCTGGCATGCCTCTCCTCAGGGTCGGGGAACTGACGCCGAGGGTGGCGGTCGCGTGTTTCGCCGGCACTGCACGGGGTGTTTCGCAGGTGTGACGGTCGCCCGAGCGTGTTTCGCGCCCGTGAACGGATGGGGCCGCGGTGGCAGGGTGCGGTCGGCTCGTCCCGCAGCGTCGAGCCGTACGGCAGGCTGTGGCCATGAGCAGGTGGCTGGAGGAGACCGGCGGCACCCGCGGCACCGACTACGACGCGGCCTTCCGCGAGCTGGCGAGCAGCGGTGCCGACGTGCACGGGGAGGCGGCGTACGTCCAGCGGCTGTTGCCCCGACCCGGCATGCGGGTGCTGGACGCCGGCTGCGGCACCGGGCGGGTGGCGGTCGAGCTGGCACGCGGCGGGCACCGGGTCGTCGGGGTGGACAGCGACCCGTCGATGCTCGCGGTGGCCCGTACCCACGACGGGCCGCGCTGGGTCGACGCCGACCTGGCGGTGCTGGCGCTGCCCGACCGGTTCGACGTGGTGGTCGCCGCGGGCAACGTCATGGTCTTCCTCGCCCCCGGCACCGAGCCGCAGGTGGTGGCCCGGCTCGCCGCTCACCTCGTCCCGGGCGGGCTGCTGGTCTCCGGCTGGCGCACCGACCGGCTCGACGTCGCGTCCTACGACGCCTGGGCCCGGGCGGCCGGGCTGGAGCCGGTGGTGCGGCACGCCACCTGGGACGGCGCGCCGTCCCAGCCGGCCGCCGACTGGTGCGTCGCGGTGGACCGGGCCGGGTCCTGAGCTCGGCGCCTGGGCGAGGGCTGACCGCCCGTCAGAGCGCGGCTTCGTCGCCCAGCAGCGCGTCGGCGAACGCCTCCGGCTCGAACGGCGCGAGGTCGTCCGCGCCCTCCCCCAGGCCGATGAGCTTGACCGGGATGCCGAGCTCGCGCTGCACCGCGACGACGATGCCGCCCTTGGCGGTGCCGTCGAGCTTGGTGAGCACGATGCCGGTGACCTCGACCACCTGGGTGAACACCCGGGCCTGCACGACCCCGTTCTGGCCGGTCGTCGCGTCGAGGACCAGCAGCGTCTCGTCGACCGGTCCGTGCTTCTCCACCACCCGCTTGACCTTGCCGAGCTCGTCCATCAGCCCGGTCTTGGTGTGCAGTCGACCGGCGGTGTCGATGAGGACTGTGTCGACCCGGGCCTCCCGGCCGCGCTTGACCGCGTCGAAGGCGACGCTCGCCGGGTCGCCGCCTTCCGGGCCGCGTACGGTCTCGGCGCCCACCCGGTCGCCCCACGTCTGCAGCTGGTCGGCGGCGGCGGCACGGAACGTGTCGGCGGCGCCCAGCACCACGCTGCGCCCGTCGGCGATGAGCACCCGGGCGAGCTTGCCGCAGGTCGTCGTCTTGCCGGTGCCGTTGACGCCGACGACGAGCACGACCGACGGCCGGCCGTCCTCGTGCGGGAGCGTACGCACGCTGCGGTCGCCGCCGCCGATGGCCCGTACCAGCTCCTCGCGCAGCAGCGGACGGAGCTCGCTGACGGTACGTACGCCGTCGACCCGCACCCGGGTCCGCAACCGGCCGACCAGCTCGGTCGTCGCCGCCATCCCCATGTCGGCGGTCAGCAGGGTGTCCTCCACCTCCTCCCAGGTGTCCTCGTCGAGGACGTCGCGGGACAGCAGGGCGAACAGGCCGCGCCCGAGCGTCGTCTGGGACCGGGACAGCCGGCCGCGGAGCCGGGCGAGCCGCCCCGCGGTGGGCTCCGGGACCTCGTGCCGCGGCGTGAGCGGGTCCACCGAGACGGTGTCGGGCGGCAGCACGACTGTGTCGACGGGGCGCTTGGCGGTGTCCCGCGGCACCTCGGCGTCGTCCCCCGTCCCCGGTCGGTAGTCGACGCCGGGCCTCGGCCTGGGCGGGGGCACGGGGCGGCGGCGGCCCCGAGGCGCCACGAGGCCGACGACCGTGACGAGGCCGATGACGAGGACGGCGGCCAGCAGCAGCAGGAGTTCGAGCACGCCACAGGTCTACCCCAGCGCGGCATGCTGGACGTGACGGGTGCAGGTCCGGCTGGGGTGCCTCGTACCGCCGGCGACGTAGCTGTGGGAAGTCGCCGCCTACGCCGGCTCGCGCTCCCGCAGCCGCTGGCTGACCACCGCGGAGACGCCGTCCCCCCGCATGGTCACGCCGTACAGCGCGTCGGCGATCTCCATGGTCCGCTTCTGGTGGGTGATCACGATGAGCTGGCTGCTCTCGCGCAGCCCGGTGAGCAGCTCGAGCAGCCGGCCGAGATTGCGGTCGTCGAGGGCCGCCTCGACCTCGTCCAGGACGTAGAACGGCGATGGCCGCGCCCGGAAGATCGCCACGAGCAGGGCGATCGCGGTCAGCGAGCGCTCGCCGCCGGACAGCAGCGACAGCCGGGAGACCCGCTTGCCGGCCGGCCTGGCCAGCACCTCGATGCCGGTCGCCAGCAGGTCGTCGGGTTCGGTGAGCACCAGCCGGCCCTCGCCGCCGGGGAACAGCGTCGCGAACACGTGCCCGAACTCCCGGGCGGTGTCCTCGAACGCGCTCGCGAACACCTCGTGGATCCGGTCGTCGACCTCGGCGACGACGGTCAGCAGGTCGCGGCGGGTGTCCTTGAGGTCCGCCAGCTGCGTGGTGAGGAACGCCGAGCGCTCCTGCAGCGCCGCGTACTCCTCCAGCGCCAGCGGGTTGACCCTGCCGAGCAGCGCGAGGGCGCGGTCGGCCGCCTCGGCCCGCCGGGTCTGCACAGCCCGGTCGTACGGCGAAGGCCCGCCCCCGTCCTCCCCGGCCGGCACCGGAACCGTCGGGGCGTACTCGGCGAGCAGCCGGTCGGGCGGCACCGACCAGTCCTGGACGGCCCGCGCCTCGAGCGCCTCGAGGCGCAGCCGCTGCTCGGCGCGGGCGACCTCGTCGCGGTGCACGGTGTCGGTCAGCCGGTCGAGCTCGGCCGACAGCTCGCGCGAGCGTTCACGCAGCTCAGCCAGCTCCGCGTCGGTGCCGGAGCGGGCAGCGGCGGCCTCGTCGCGGGCGGCCGCCGCGGATGCCAGCGACCGCGCCAGAGCCTCCAGCGCAAGCGCGGCCCCGCGGGCGACCTGCTCGGCGACCCTCGCCCCCTCGGCTCGGCGCGCCGTCACCGCGACGAGCCGCTCCCGGTCGGCCCGCTCCACGCGGGCCGTCCGCTCCAGCGACGCGGCCCGGCCGGCCAGCCCCCGCGCCCGCTCCTCACCGGTGCGCACGGCCAGCCGCGCGTCCACCTCCGCGCCGCGGGCGGCCGCGGCCTGCACCGTCAGCCGGTCGCGGGCCTCGGTCGGCGGGTCCTCGCCGAGCGGCACGGCCTCGGCGGCCGCCAGCCGCTCCTCGAGCTCCACCAGGCCCGACAGGTCGCGGTCGCGGGCCTGCTCGGCGCGGTCCCTGGCCTGCTCGAGCCGGCCGGCCTCCGCCTCGGCGCCGCGGACCTGCGCGGCGAGCAGCCCGAGCTGCTCGGTGAGCGCGGCCATCCGGGCGTCGCTGTCGTGCAGCTCGGCGAGGGCGGCGGCGGTCGCCTCGCGCTCGGACTGGAGCTGCGCGCGGGCACCGGAGACCTCGAAGCCGAGCCGCTCCTGCCGGCGCTGCGCCTCGTCGTGCCGGGCCGCCGCCTCGTCGCAGGCCGCCTGCACCTCGAGTAGCGTCGGCGCGCCCGACGAGCCGCCGACCGCCCAGTCGGCGCCGAGCAGGTCGCCGTCGGCGGTCACGGCGCGCAGCCCGGTCCCGGCCAGCGCGGCGGCCTGCTCCAGGGTCGGTACGACGGCGACCCGGCGCAGCAGCCGGGTCAGCGCCGGGCGCAGAGGCTCGGGGGCCTCGACGAGGTCGAGCGCCCACCGCGCACCGGCCGGCAGGACCGGCCCGGGCGCATCGCACCGGGCACCGGCCGGCACGACCGGCCCGGGCGCATCGCACCGGGCACCGGCCGGCACGACCGGCCCGGACGCGTCGTCGTCGTACGCCGACCCGCCCACCAGCAGCCCGGCGCGGCCGGCGTCGTCCGCGCGCAGCCGGCGTACGGCGTCGGCGGCGTCGGCGGACGAGGCGACGGCCACCGCGTTGGCGACGGCGCCGAGGGCGGCCGCGACGGCCTGCTCCGCCCCCGGCTGCACCCGGACCAGCGCGGCGACGGTGCCGAGCAGGCCGGGCAGCCCGGCGGCGAGCAGCGCGCCGGTGCCGTCCTTGCGGGCCAGCGACATGGCGAGCGCGTCGCGACGGGCCGCCCAGGTGGACCGGTCGCGTTCGGCGTCGCGCTCCTGCGCCTGCAACCCGGCCAGCCACTGTTCGGCGGCGGTGAGCCCGAGCGAGGCGGCCTCGTGCCGGGCGTCCAGCCCGACCTCGCCCTCGTCGAGCCCGCCGGCCTGGTCCTGCAGCGCCTCGAGCCCGGTTCGCGCGCGGGCCGCCCGGGCGCGGGCCTCGTCGAGGGCGCCGGCGAGCCGGCCGAGCTCGGCCGAGGCGGCCGCGGAGCGGGACCGCAGCGCGCCGACCTGCCCGCGCAGCCGGGCGAGGCCCTCCCGGCGGTCGGCCACCGCGCGTACGGCCGTCACCAGCGCCTTCTCCTGCGCGGCGAGCGCCGCCTCGACCTCTGCGCGTCGGGCCACCGCGGCCGCCAGCTGCTCGGTGTCGGTGGCGCGCTGCCGGGACAGGGTGGCCTCCTGGGCCCGTACCGCCATGGCCTCGCGCTCCAGCGCCGCCGGGTCGCGGGCCTGCCGGGTCTGCTCGGGCAGCTCCGCGGTCAGGTGCCGGCGCCGCTCGGCGGCCAGGGTCGCGGTGCCCCGAAGCCGCTCCTGCAGCGCCGCCAGGCCGTACCAGGTCTCCTGCGCCCGGGCGTGCCGGGGCGCCAGCTCGGTGCCCGCCGCCGCCAGCTCGCTCTCCCGGCCCTGCGCCTCGGCGAGCGCCGCCTCGACCTGCGCCCGTCGGGCGCGCACGGCGGTCTCGTCACGCACCTCGGCCTCGAGCGCGTGACGCATCGTGACCACCTCGTCGGCGAGCAGCCGCAGCCGGGCGTCGCGCTGGTCGGCCTGCACCTGCTGCGCCCGCCGGGCCATCTCCGCCTGCCGGCCCAGCGGCTTGAGCTGGCGCCGGAGCTCGGTGGTGAGGTCGGCCAGCCGGGTGAGGTTGGCCTGCATCGCGTCGAGCTTGCGCAGCGCCTTCTCCTTGCGCTTCTTGTGCTTGAGGACGCCGGCGGCCTCCTCGACGAACGCCCGCCGGTCCTCCGGCCGCGCCGACAGGACCGCGTCGAGCTGCCCCTGCCCGACCACGACGTGCAGCTCCCGGCCGATGCCGCTGTCACCCAGCAGCTCCTGCACGTCGAGGAGCCGGCAGCGGTCGCCGTTGATCGCGTACTCCGACTCCCCCGACCGGAACATCAGCCGGCGTACGGAGACCTCGGCGTACTCGATCGGCAGCGCGCCGTCGCTGTTGTCGATCGTCAGCGTCACCTCGGCGCGGCCCAGCGGCGGCTTGCCGGGGGTGCCGGCGAAGATGACGTCCTCCATCTTGCCACCGCGCAGCGCCTTCGCACCCTGCTCGCCGAGCACCCACGCCATCGCGTCGACGACGTTGCTCTTGCCCGAGCCGTTGGGGCCGACGACGCAGGTGATCCCGGGCTCGAACCGCAACGTCGTGGGGGCCGCGAAGGACTTGAAGCCTTTCAGCGTCAGGCTCTTGAGGTGCACGGCCGGAAGGCTAACGGCGTACGGCGCCCACCCGGCGCAGCCGCGCCAGCTGCACACCGGGTAGGTAGCGCGCAAGAGCCCGGACAGCACAAAGGCGCCCCCGCGGGGACGCCTTTGGTGAGGTGCCGATCAGGTGAGGGCGGGCTCGCTGCCCTCGAAGGTGAGGAAGCGGAGGTCGTCCTCGACGGTCACCGAGGCGGCGAACGCGTCGCTGGTCGCCCTGGCGAGCGCCAGCTCCGACTCCAGCTCGCTGACCCGTGCCCTCAGCCGACGGACCTCGGTGGCGAGCCGGAGGTCGTTGCCGACGCTGACGTGCCCGAACAAGGCCTTGGCCATGGATGTCCTCCGCGTCGAGGGATGGTCCGACGGCGGGCTGGTGGCCACCGACGTCGTGACCGCAATATCGCACGCTGAGCGCCCCGCGGTCAAGGTCCAGGTCACGACGCCGTAACACGGCGCACCCGTCGGCTCAGCGCTCGACGAAGCCCGTGAGCCCGTCCTGCGGGTCACTCCACCAGCTGCCGACGTGCGTGACGCGGCCGGGCGCGCCGGGCCCGGACAGCAGGGCGAGCAGCCGCTCGCACCCCTCCCGCGGGCCCTGCGCGACCACCTCGACCCGGCCGTCCTCGGTGTTGGTCGCCGAGCCGGTCAGCCCCAGCTCGAGCGCCCGCGCCCTCGTCCACCACCGGAAGCCCACCCCCTGCACGCGCCCGCTCACCAGGGCGGTGAGACGTACCTCGGCGGGGGTGGTCACGGCGCAGGAGGGTAGCCACCGACCATGCCAGCACGCATCCTGCCCCTGCCGGTCCGCCTCGCCCTGCTCGCCGGGCTGGCCGCCCTGCTCGCCAGCGGCTGCAGCCTGGGCTCCTCGGAGTACAGCGGCAACCGTCCCGACCCCCAGGCCTCGCTGCAGCAGCTCGTGCGTACGCCGAGCCCGCTCTCGACCGACCTGCCCTTCACCGACCCGCCGCTGGTCCAGCCGCTGCCCGGCCCCACGGGCGGCGCACCCGGCCAGGTGCCCACCACCGCCCCGCCCGCCAGCCCCGGCGAGGGCAGCGACAGCAGCGCGCCCGCCAACTGACGCAGGCGCCGCGCCCGGACAGAGAGCGAGCGGCAACCCGGTCCGGCAGGATGGCGTCCGTGCCCCTCGCCATCTCCCCCTGCCGCGCCCTGTGCGCCTGGTCCGCCGCCGGCCCCGCACTGCTCACCTGCGCGGGGTGCGGCTCGCAGTGGGCGCCGTCGGAGCGCTGGACGCCGCGGCAGGCCGACGGCAGCGTGCCGGGTGCCGTGCTGGCCGCCCGGGGCCCGCAGCGCTGGACCGCGCCGGTCAGCGGGGGGACCGCGGGCGTGGCTGGCAGCGCGGGCAGCTGAACGACGAGCGGTTCATGAACACCTCCCGGCGGATCGCGCTGCCGCAGCGGGGGCACGGCTCGCCCTCCCGCCCGTAGGCGTTGAGCGAGCGCTCGAACAGGCCGCCCACCCCGTCGGTCGAGACGTACAGCGCGTCGAAGCTCGTGCCGCCCTGCTCCAGCGCCTCGCCGAGCACCGCCCGGACGTGCCCGAGCAGCTCGCCGGCCACGCGCCGGGTCACCAGCTCGGTGGGTCGGCCGCCGTGCAGCCGGGCCCGCCACAGCGCCTCGTCGGCGTAGATGTTGCCGATGCCGGACACCAGCGTCTGATCGAGCAGCGCGCGCTTGACCCCGGTGTGCCGGGCGCGCAGCCGGGCGACGAACCGGGCGTCGTCGAACAGCGGGTCGAGCGGGTCGCGGGCGATGTGCGCGACGGTCGAGGGCAGCTCGGCGCCGCCGGCGACGACCGCGAGCCCCCCGAACGTCCGCTGGTCGACGAACCGCAGCTCCCGCCCGCCGTCGGTGAAGCCGATCCGGACCCGCAGGTGCACCTGGTCGGGCTGGTCGGCGGGCTGCACGAGCAGCTGCCCGCTCATCCCCAGGTGCCCGGTCAGCGCGTCCCCCGAGTCCAGCGGCAGCCACAGGTACTTGCCACGGCGTACGGCGGCGGTCACGGTGCGGCCCTCGAGCAGCGCCCGGAAGTCCTCGCCGCCGGCCACGTGCCGGCGCACCGCCCGCGGGTGGCCGACCTCGACCCGCGCCACGGTGCGGCCCACGACGCCGCGCTCGAGGCCGCGACGGACGACCTCGACCTCGGGCAGCTCGGGCACTAGCGGGGCGGTCCGGGCCCGGCAGCTGCGGCCGCGACCTCCGCCTCGGCGGCCAGCGCCGCGGTCGCTACCTGCGCGGCGAGCTGCTCGGCCTCCTTCTTGCTCCCGCCCTCGCCCTCGCCGAGGACGCGGCCGCCGATCACTGCCTGCGCGGTGAAGCGCTTGGCATGGTCGGGCCCGGTCTCGCCGATGACGTAGCCCGGCGCCCCGCGGCCGCCGGCGGCGGTGACCTCCTGCAGCGCGGTCTTCCAGTCCAGCGCCGCGCCGTCCTGGGCGGCGGCCGCCATCAGCGGGTCGAACAGCCGCCGGACGACCGTCGCCGCCACCGGCAGTCCCCGCTCGAGGTAGATCGCGCCGAGCAGGGCCTCCATCGTGTCGGCGAGCAGCGAGTTCTTGTCGCGGCCGCCGGTGGTGTCCTCGCCCTTGCCGAGCCGCATCCACTGGCCGAGCCCCAGTGCCCGGCCGACCCCGGCGAGCGCCCGGGTGTTGACGACCCCGGCCCGCAGCTTGGCGAGCTGGCCCTCCGGCAGGTCGGGGTGCGCGGCGTACAGCGCGTCGGTGACGATCAGGCCGAGGACGGCGTCGCCCAGGAACTCCAGCCGCTCGTTGGTCGGCAGCCCGCCGTGCTCGTAGGCGTAGGACCGGTGGGTGAGCGCCTGCTCGAGCAGGGCCGGGTCCAGGCCGGTGCCGAGGGCCGCCTCCAGCCGGGTGTACGGGGTCGGTCGGCGGGTCACCGGACGACCGGCCTGCCGGGCCGGCGGCTCACAGCCGGGCGACCGCGAGGTCAACGGCCTCGCCGACGGTCGTGAGCCCGTCCAGCTCCTCGTCCTCGATGTGGGCGTCCAGCCCCCTGGAGGCCAGCGCCTCCTCGACGATCTCGACGATCTCGACGAGGGCGAGGGAGTCGGTGCGCAGGTCCTCGACGAACCGGGTCTCGCGGGTCACGGTCTCGGGGTCGAGCTCGAGCACCGTGGCGCAGGCCTGCCGGACGAGGGCGAGCACCTCCTCGGCACGGGGCTGGCCGGTCGTCACGGCGCCACGCTGGCACGCCGGGCGACGAGCTCGGCCAGCGCCTCGCCGATCCGGGGCACCAGGCCCTCCCGCGCGGCCTGGGCGGCGACGGCGATGCAGCTGGCGACGGCGCGCGGCGACGCCGCGCCGTGCCCGACGACGCAGACGCCGGCGACGCCGAGCAGGAAGCCGCCGCCGAACACGTCCGGGGACAGGTGGTCGGTGACCTCGGCGAGCGCCGGCAGCAGCTGCGCGGCCGCCGCCCGGCGCTCCGGCGTCGTGTCGAACGCCGCCAGGATCACTTCGGTGAGCATGCTCGCGGCGCCCTCCAGGCCCTTGGCGAGGACGTTGCCGGTGAAGCCGTCGGTCACGACGACGTCCGCGACGCCGCCGTGCGGGACGTCGCGGCCCTCGACGCTGCCGACGTAGTCGACCGGCAGGGCGGCCAGCAGCGGGTGCGCCTGCCGGCGCAGCAGGTCGCCCTTGCCGGACTCCTCGCCGATCGTCAGCAGCCCGACCCGTGGCCGGGGCAGCCCGAGCCGCACCTGCGCGAGGGCGACGCCGGCCAGGGCCCACTGGGCCAGCAGGTCGGGGGTGGCTTCCACGCTCGCGCCCGCGTCCAGGAACACCAGCGGCCCGGCCTTGGCGGGGATGACGACGGCCAGCGCCGGCCGCGCGACGCCGCGCAGCCGGCCGACCGTGAACAGGGCGGCGGCCAGCGCCGCGCCGGTGGAGCCGACCGAGACCATCGCGTCGGCGGCGCCGTCCCGGACCAGCCGGGCGGCGACCCGTACGGTCGCGTCCCGCTTGCTGCGTACGGCCCGGGCGGGGTCCTCGTGCATCCCGACGACCTGGCTCGCCGGGACGACCTCGAACCGGCCGGCCACGCCGCGCTCGGCGAGCAGCCGGGCGGCGAGCTCGGGCGGGCCGACGAGGACGATCTCGGTGCCCGGCTGCTCGTCGGCGGCCAGGAGCGCGCCGTCCACGACGACCACCGGTGCACGGTCGCCGCCGAGCAGGTCGACGGCGACCCGGACCGCGGGCAGCACGGTCATCGCAGGAGCGCCGGGAGGAAGCGTCAGACGACGACGACGGTGCGCTTGTCGTAGCGACCGCACTCGGGGCACACGGTGTGCGGGCGGGTGGTGTGGCCGCGGTCGCAGGTGACCAGCGCGGGCAGCGTGGTCTTCCACTGCGAGCGCCGCGAGCGGGTGTTGCTGCGCGACATCTTGCGCTTCGGGACGGCCATCGCTACTTCTCCTCGGTGGGGTGGGACAGGCGCGGGATCAGGGACTGCAGCGCCGACCAGCGGGGGTCGGTCGCCTCGTGCGTGTGGTCTGCGGGCAGGTCGTCGAGGCGCTCGCCGCAGTCCGGGCAGAGCCCGGCGCAGTCCTCGTCGCACAGCGGGGTCAGGGGCAGGGCGAGCACCACCGCGTCGCGCAGCGCCGGCTCGAGGTCGAGCAGGTCGCCCTCCATGCGCGACACGTCCTCCTCGCCCTCGTCGGGCTGATAGGCGAACAGCTCCTGGACGCGCACTCGAAGCGTGTCGGAGACGGGCTCCAGGCAGCGGCTGCACTCCCCGGTGACCGGCGCCGTGACCAGGCCGCTCACCAGGACGCCCTCCATCACGCTCTCCAGCCGCAGGTCCAGCTCGAGGTCGGACCCGGCAGGCACCCCCACGAGGTCGACGATGCCGAGCCCCCCGGGTGCCGGGGCAAGGCGGTGCAGCTCGCGCATCGACCCCGGGCGTCGTCCCAGCTCGCGCGTGTCCAGCACGAAGGGCTTGCGGGGGTCGAGGCGGTGCTGCGGTTTCCTGTCCACGAGATTCTTCGGGCTGAGCGTCGGGGGCGCGCCGACGGCGGGCGGCCGTCGTCAAGGCTACAGCGTGTCCGGCCCCGGCCGGACCGGCGAGCCTCGCCTCAGGCCTGCGCGCGGCGCTCGGCGAGGCGCGCGGTGAGCCGCTTGTGCACGCCCTCGGGCACCAGGTGGCCGACGTCGCCGCCGTAGGTCGCCACCTCCTTGACCAGACTGGAGGACAGGAAGCTGTAGAGCGGGTTGGTCGTCATGAACAGCGTCTCGACGCCGGCCAGCCCGTGGTTCATCTGCGCCATCTGCAGCTCGTAGTCGAAGTCGGAGATCGCCCGCAGACCCTTGACGATCACCTGCACCCCGCGCTCGTGGCAGAAGTCGACGATGAGGCCGTCGAAGCTGTCGACGACGATGTTGCCGTAGGACGCGGTGGCCTCGCGCAGCATGTCCTGGCGCTCGACATCGGAGAACAGCCGGCTCTTGCTGACGTTGACACCGACCGCGACGATGACCTCGTCGTAGATCGCGCTCGCCCGCGAAACGATGTCCAGGTGCCCGAGGGTGACGGGGTCGAACGACCCGGGGCAGACGGCCCTTCTCATGATCTTGAACCGTACCAGAGGGTCGCCTCGCCGTAGCGACGGCTCCGGAGCGGCTCGAGCCCGGCGGGCCAGGTCGGGGCCGGCCCACGGGTGCGCCGCTCGACGACCACGACGTCGGCGGCCCACGGCAGGAGCCGGACCAGCACCGGGTCGACGTCCAGCTCGTACGGCGGATCGAGCACGACGACGTCGTACGGCTCGGGCTCGCCGGACAGGAAGTGCTCGACCTCGAGCCCGAGGACCCGCGCGGGCAGGCCGAGGGCGGTGGTGTTGGCGCGCAGCACGGTCAGCGCCCGGTCGTCGGACTCGACGAGGGTCGCCGACGCCGCGCCGCGGCTGAGCGCCTCCAGACCGAGCGCCCCGGACCCGGCGTACAGGTCGAGGAACGACGCGCCCTCGAGGTCGACGAGGCTCTGCAGGGAGGAGAACAGCCCCTCCCGCGCCCGGTCGGAGGTCGGCCGGGTGACCGTCCCGGGCGGTACGGCGATCGGGCGGCCGCGGTGGGTGCCGGCGACGATGCGGGTCACGCCGCGCCCCGCCGGGTCATGCCGTCTCCAGGCCGGTCATGCCTTCTCCAGGAAGTCGGCCCGGTCGGCGTCGACGAGCGCGGCGACGGCGGCGGCGAGCGCCGGGTGCTCGTGCAGCTCCGGGTCGGCGTCGACGACCTCGACGGCGGCCTGCCGCGCCGCGACGATGACGTCGGTGTCGCGCAGCAGCTGCAGCATCCGCAGCGAGGAGTGCCGACCCGACTGCGTGGCGCCGAGCACGTCGCCCTCCCGGCGCTGCTCCAGGTCGAGCTGGGACAGGGCGAACCCGTCGCCGGTGGCGGCGACCGCCGCCAGCCGCTCGCCCGCCGGGCTGTCCCGGTCGACCTCGGTGACGAGCAGGCACAGCCCCGGGCAGTCGCCCCGCCCGATCCGCCCGCGCAACTGATGCAGCTGCGAGACGCCGAAGCGGTCCGCGTCCATGACGACCATGACGGTGGCGTTGGGCACGTCGACGCCGACCTCGACGACGGTGGTCGCGACCAGGACGTCGAGCCCGCCGTCGGTGAACCGGCGCATCGTCGCCTCCTTGGCCTCCGGCGCCAGCCGCCCGTGCAGGGCGGTCACCCGCAGCCCGGACAGGGGGCCGCCGGCGAGCAGGGGGAGCAGCTCCAGCACCGCGACCGGAGGGCGCCGCCCGTCCTCCCCGTCCGGATCGCCGCCGGCGTCGTCCGCGACCAGGCCGTCGTCCTCGGCGCCCTCGGCCTCGCCGATCCGTGGGCAGACCACGAACGCCTGCCGGCCGGCGGCGACCTCCTCGCGCACCCGGTCCCAGGCGCGGGCCAGTGCCCGCTCGGTGCCCACGACGTGGGTGCTGACCGGCGGCCGCCCGGCCGGGAGCTCGGTGAGGGTCGACACCTCCAGGTCGCCGTAGACGGTCATGGCGACGGTGCGCGGGATCGGCGTGGCGGTCATAACGAGCACGTGCGGGGCGGTGCCCTTGCCCCGCAGGGCGTCGCGCTGCTCCACCCCGAAGCGGTGCTGCTCGTCGACGACGACCAGCCCGAGGTCGGCGAACTGCACGCCCTCGCCGAGCAGCGCGTGGGTGCCGACAAGCACGCCGGCCTCGCCCGACGCCGCCTCGGCCAGCGCGCTGCGACGGGCGGCGGCGCCGAGCGAGCCGGTGAGCAGCGCCACTCTGGTCGCCCGGTCGGCGGCGCCGAGCTCGCCGGCCCGGGCGAGCGGGCCGAGCAGCGCCCGCAGGGAGCGGGCGTGCTGCTGGGCGAGCACCTCCGTCGGGGCGAGCAGCGCGGCCTGTCCGCCGGCGTCGACGACGGCCAGCATGGCCCGCAGCGCGACGACGGTCTTGCCGGAGCCCACCTCGCCCTGCAGCAGCCGGTTCATCGGGGTGCTGCGCGCCAGCTCGGCCCGCAGGACCTCGCCGACCTCCCGCTGGCCCGCGGTGAGCGCGAACGGCAGCGAGGCGTCGAACTCCTCAAGCAGCCCGCCCGGTTCGGGTACCCGGGGTACGCCGGCCGTCGCCCGCAGCGCCGCCCGGCGCTGCGCCAGCGTCACCTGCAGGACGAAGGCCTCGTCCCACTTCAGGCGATTGCGGGCGAGCTGCACGGCGGGCCAGCCGTCCGGCTGGTGGATCCCGCGCAGCGCGTCGAGCAGCCCGGGCAGCGCGTGCTGCTCGCGCAGCCCGGTGGGCAGCGGGTCGGGGCCGACGTCGACGACCGGCAGGACGGTGCCGACGCTCTTCTGCACCGTGAACGTCGAGACCTTCGCGCCGGCCGGGTAGATCGGCACCAGCCGCCCGGCGAACGCGGCGGTCACCTGGCCGGCGTCGTCGTCGACGAGCTGCCAGTCGGGGTTGACCAGCTGCACCGAGCCCTTGAACGTCTCGACCTTGCCGGCGAAGAACGCCCGACGTCCGGGGTGCAGCTCGCGGACGGCCTTGCGGCGGTTGAACATCGCCATGGTCATCCGGTGGCCGGCGCCGTCGGTGACCGTCACGTCGGTCTTGTGCAGCTTCTCGCGGATCTGCCGGCTGGTGACCTTCTCCACCTCGGCGAACACCGTCGCGTGCTCGCCGACGACGAGCCCGTCGAAGCCGGTCAGCTGGCCGCGTTCGGCGTAGCGCCTCGGGTAGTGGTGCAGCAGGTCCCCAACGGTGTGCAGGTCGAGCGTGGCGGCCAGGGGCGCAGCCGTGCGGGCGCCGAGCGCGCGGGCCAGCGGCACCGTGAGGTCCACGATTACTCCGCGCCGAGCAGCAGCGGGGCGTGCGGCTGCCCGCCGTCGACGACGACGACCTGGACGCCCGGGCAGCGGGCGGCCGCGTGGGCTCGCAGCCGCTCGCCGACGCCGTCGGGGGCCCCGGCGCCGAGGACGAGCGTCAGCAGCTCGGCGCCCTCCCCCAGGCGGTCGAGCAGACCGCGCGCCACCCACTCCAGCCCGGCGCCGACCAGGACCACCCGGCCGTCGAGCAGGCCCAGGGCGTCGCCGGGCAGACAGATCCCCGCCGAGGTCGTCGCCTCGCGCACCGCGTAGACGACCTCGGCGCACCGGGTCGCGGCGGCGGCCTCGCCCATCGCGGCGACGTCGGCGGCGAACCCACGGCCGGCATCGGCGACCGCGAGCGCCGACAGACCCTGCACGACCGAGCAGGTCGGCACGACGGCGACCGTCACCCCCGATGCCCTGGCGAGGTCGGCTGCCGCCTCGGCGACCGGGCGGACGTCACCGTGGTTGGGCAGCAGCGCCACCTGCGCGGCGCCGGTCGCGTGCACCGCCGCGAGCAGCTCGACGGTCGACGGGCCCGCGGCCGGTCCACCGGCGACGACCCTCGCCCCGGCCTGGCAGAACAGCCGGGCGAGTCCGGCGCCTGTCACGACAGCGACGACGGCGCGTCCGGCTGGCCGCTGCGTGACCGCCGTGGGCTCGACCGGCCGGGGCTGGTCGCCGTCCCGCGGCCCGGCCGCGACCTGCTCGGCGAAGCGGGTGACGGTGACCCGGAACGGCCGCCCGGCGTCGATGCCCGCCTCCAGCGCGGCCCCGACGTCGTTGACGTGCACGTGGACGTTGAACAGACCGTCGGCGCCGACGACGACGAGCGAGTCGCCGAGGTCAGCGAGCACCTCCCGCAGCAGCCGGACCGCCTCGTTGCCGGTGTCGCGCAGCAGGTACTGCACCTCGTAGGCGTAGGCGTCGCTGCCCGACTCCCGGACGGCCCCGTGCCCGGAACGGTGGCGGGGGACGTGCGGCGGAGGGACGGCGACGCTGGCCCGGCCGCTGACGACGGCCTCGAGCGCCTCGAGCAGCACCACCCAACCGCGGCCGCCGGCATCGACCACCCCCGCGGCACGCAGGGCCGCCAGCTGCTGCGGGGTGCGGGCCAGCGCCTCCTGCGCCCCGGCCCTTGCGGCCGCCACCACCGCCGCGAGGTCGGCGCCCGGGTCGGCGTCGACCGCGGCGCCGGCCGCCGCCCCAGCTGCGCGGGCGACGGTCAGCAGGGTGCCCTCGAGCGGGGCGGTCACGGCGCCGTACGCGAGGTCGGCCGACCTGGCGAGCCCGCGGGCGAGCGCGCCCGGCCCCGCCGGCCCGGCGGCCAGCACCTCGGCGAGGCCGCGCAGCAGCTGCGACAGGATGACGCCCGAGTTGCCGCGCGCGCCCGTGAGGGCGCCGTGCGCCATCGCCCGCGCCACCGCGGGCAGGTCGCCTGCCTCGGCCCGCACGGCGGCGACGACCGACTCGACCGTCACCAGCAGGTTGGTGCCGGTGTCGCCGTCGGGCACCGGGAACACGTTGAGGTCGTCGATCTCGTCGCGGGCTGCCGCGAGCGCCGTCCGCCCGGCCTCGCACCAGCTGCGCACGCCGGCGGCGTCGAGCACTCGCAGCACGCTGCTCCCGGACGGAGGGGGTCGGACGGAGGAGGCGAGACTAGCCCGGCTGCTAGTGTCGGATCTCCTGCCCGGCCGGGCGTGTGCCCGCCGGAGCCCGACCGCGAATCCCTGGAGTGCACCGTGGCTGCGACCTGCGACGTCTGTGGCAAGGGGCCGGGCTTCGGCATGTCGGTCAGCCACTCCCACCGCCGCACCCGCCGCCGCTGGAACCCCAACATCCAGACGGTCCGCGCACTGGCCGGCAAGAGCGGCAAGCAGCCGATGAAGCTCGGTGTCTGCACCTCCTGCCTCAAGGCCGGGAAGGTCGTCCGGGCCTAGCCCGCCGGCTCGCGCCGGGGCGGACGGGACTCTGTCCCGACCGGCCGGTGATCTGTACGCTCGGCGTGGACGGTCAGTCCCCGTACGAGAAAGATCAGGCACATGGCACATGGCACAGGGTTCTGTGAAGTGGTTCAACGCCGAGAAGGGCTTCGGCTTCATCGCCGTGGACGGCGGTGGTGCCGACGTCTTCGTGCACTACTCCGCCATCCAGAGCGACGGCTACCGCTCGCTCGACGAAGGCCAACGGGTCGAGTTCGAGGTGACCCAGGGGCAGAAGGGTCCGCAGGCCGACCAGGTGCGCCCGCTCTAGTCCAGCCGGCGGAGCTGCTCGCGGTAGCGGCGGCCGTTGTCGACGTACATCTGGACCGCCTCGACGAACGCCCCGTCGGGCACGACGCCGGGCCGCATCTTCGCCGGGATGCCGAGCGCCATCGCCCGCGCCGGCACCTCGATGCGGTTGCCCACCACCGCTCCCGCGCCGACCAGCGCCCCGGTGCGCACGACGGCGGCGTGCAGCACGACCGAGCCCGACCCCACCAGGCAGCCGTCCTCGACCGTACAGCCCTCCAGATGCACCAGGTGCCCGATGACGCAGTCGCTGCCGATCGTGGTCGGGTGCTCGGCGGTGCAGTGCACGACCGAGCCGTCCTGCACCGACGTGCGCTCTCCGATGCGGATGGAGCCGTAGTCCCCGCGGAGGACCGCGGCCGGCCAGATGGTGCTGCCCGCGCCGATCCGCACGTCGCCGATCACGGTCGCGTCAGGGTGCACCCACGCGTCGGGGTGGATGTCGGGGACACGGTCCCCCAGGGCGTAGACGGCCACGCGCGCTCCTCCGGTCGGGGCGGCATCGTCGCACCCACTCGGGCAGACTGCCGACATGGCCTCCTGGTGGTACTGCCTCACCCACAACCGCGTCGAGGACGAGTCGGGCTGCGCGCACACCGACCGGCTCGGACCGTACGCCTCGCGCGAGGACGCCGAGCGGGCCCTGGAGAAGGCTCGGCAGCGCACCGCCGACGAGGACGCCCGCGACCGGGCCGACGACGACTGGGGCACCCCGCCCGCCGAGCGGTGAGCGCCCGCGAGCTCGTGGTGCTGGGCACCGCGAGCCAGGCGCCGACCCGCACCCGCAGCCACGTCGCTGCCTTCCTGCGCCTTGATGGCCTGGGGCTGCTGCTCGACTGCGGGGAGGGCGCCCAGCGCCAGCTGCTGCACGCCGGGGTCGCCTCGAGCGCGGTCGACCGGATCTGCATCACCCATGCGCACGGCGACCACTGCCTGGGGCTGCCCGGGGTGCTGCAGCGGATGGCACTGGACGGCGCGACCGGGCCGGTGCCGGTGCACTGCCCGGCCAGCGCCGTGCCGAGGCTGTCGCTGCTCGCCCGGTTCGCCCGGGAGCCGCCGGTCGCCTGGCACCGGGCGAGCGAGGACGCACCGGAGGTCGCGCACCAGGTCGGGCCCTGGACGCTGTCGACCGCTCCGCTGGACCACCGGGTGCCGGCGGTGGGTTACCGGCTCGTGGAGGACGACGGCCTGCGGATGCTCCCGCAGCGGCTGGCCGCGGCCGGCGTCGCCGGACCCGATGTCGGGGTGCTGCAGCGGGAGGGCGCGCTGCGCGGCGTCCGCCTGGCCGAGGTGAGCGAGCGGCGGCCGGGCCAGCGCGTCGCCTTCGTGATGGACACCCGGCCGTGTGCGGGCGCGGAGCTGCTCGCGGAGGGCGCCGACCTGCTGGTCTGCGAGGCGACGTTCCTGCACCGGGACGCCCGGCTGGCCGACGACTACCGGCACCTCACCGCCCGCCAGGCGGGCCGGCTGGCGCGGGAGGCCGACGTACGCCGCCTGGTGCTCGTGCACTTCTCGCAGCGCTACCCCGACCTGGCGGAGTTCGCCGACGAGGCGGGCGCCGAGCACGGCGACGTCGTCGTCGCCCGCGATCTCGACGTCGTCCCGCTCCCGGCCCGACGCTGACGACCGGCAGCAGGCAGGGGCGTGGTGTCACGCGTGAGGGACACCCCGACGAGGCTGGGGTTCGACGGCGACCCCGCCGGGGGTCCTTGAGCATGCTGTGCGCGTTCGCCGCGCCGGTCAAGATGCCGGTCCGGGTGAACGGCGGGGATCGTCAGCTCGTGGGGAAGTGCTGCCACCCGTGCGGTGCGAGCACGGTCCCCGACAGGTCCCGCACCCCCGCGCCGGCGCGCACCCGGCCGACGGCGACCACGCCCAGCTCGGCGAGCGCCTCGACGCCCTGCAGGGGCACGGTGGCCAGCAGCGCGTGGTCCTCCCCGCCGTGCAGCACGTCCTGCGGGCGCGAACCGTCCGCGGCCGGGAGCGCGGCCACATCGAGCTCCACGCCCACGGCGCTGGCGGTGCACAGCGACAGCAGGTCCACGACGAGGCCGTCGCTGACGTCGCACATCGCCGTCGCCCCCGCGTCCGCGAGCACCGGCCCGAGCGCGTACGGCGGCGCGGGCCGGCGGTGCGCCTCGACGAGCGGGCCGGCGCGGCTCCCCGCGAGCAGCAGCGCCAGCCCGGCCGCCGAGCCGCCGAGCGTCCCCGCGACGACGACGACGTCCCCCTCCCGCGCGCCTGACCGCAGCACGGGCCGGCGCCCCTGCAGGTCGCCGAGGGCGGTCACCGAGACGACGACCTGCGGGCCGCGGACGGTGTCGCCGCCGACGACCGCGGCGCCGACGAGCGCCGCCTCGTCGCGCAGCCCGTCGGCCAGGCCGACCGCCCAGCCGACGGGGAGCCCGGCGGGAGCGACCAGCCCGACGAGCAGCGCGGTGCCGACCCCGCCCATCGCGGCGACGTCGGCGAGGTTGGCGGCGGCGGCCTTGCGGCCGACGTCGTACGCGGTCGACCAGTCGCGGCGAAAGTGCACGCCCTCCACGAGGACGTCGGTCGTCGCCACCACCCGCCCGTCGGGGGCGTCGACCACGGCGGCGTCGTCGCCGGGCCCGACCGCCACCCCCGGGCCGCCGCGCAGCCGGGCCGTCACCGCCGCGATGAGCGCCGCTTCGCCGACCTCGCCTGCGGTAGCGTCCGGCACCACAGCAGCCTTGCAGAGAGGTCCACCGTCGTGGTCCAGGCCTACATCCTCATCCAGACCGAGGTCGGCAAGGCGGCCTCCGTCGCCGTCGCCATCGCCGAGCTCAAGGGGGTCTCGCAGGCCGAGGACGTGACCGGGCCGTACGACGTGATCGTCCGGGCCGAGGCGCGCAGCGTCGACGAGCTCGGCAAGCTCGTCGTCGCGCGCATCCAGGCGGTCGACGGCATCACGCGCACCCTGACCTGCCCGGTCGTCCACCTCTGAGGACCCACACCGGCGCGGCGCGACGGGCAGCCGTCGCTGCGGGGCTGCTCGCGCTCACCGCCTGCGCCCGCACCGGCGCCGCTCCCCCTCCCGCGACGGGCCCGGTCGACGTACCGCTGCCGGTCGCGGTGCCCGGCGAGGTGTCCGGCGTGTGCGGCCGGCTGACCGCAGCCCTGCCCGACACGGTCGGCGACGGCCTGGGCCGCCGGCCGGTCGTCGGCGACCCGGCCCGCAGCGCGGCGTGGGGCGACCCGGCGGTCACCCTTGCGTGCGGCACCGCGCCCGCCGATCCCAGCGCCGAGCAGGTGCAGCTCGGCCCCCCGGAGGGCGGCCTGGTCACCTTCGCCCTCGACGACATCGGCCCGGCGATGGCCTACACCACGGTGGGGCTGCCGGTCCCGGTGACGGTGACGGTGCCGGACGCCTACGACAGCACGCTGCTCGTGCCGGTGACGAGCGCCCTGCTGCAGACCGACCGGTAGCCCGGCGTGCGCGGCAGCTAGCGCAGGCCGGTGCTGCGGGCCAGCGCCGCCTGCAGCAGCCGGTCGACCAGCGTCGGGTAGTCGACCCCGGAGGCCGCCCACATCCGCGGGTACATCGAGGTCGGCGTGAACCCGGGCATCGTGTTGACCTCGTTGACGGTCAGCGCGCCGTCCGGGCCGACGAAGAAGTCGACCCGCGCGAGGCCCTCGCAGTCCAGCGCCGCGAACGCCCGCAGCGCCAGCGCCTGCAGCTCCGCGGTCACCTCGAGCGGGAGGTCGGCGGGCACGTGCAGCTCGGTGGCGTCCTCGAGGTACTTCGCCTCGAAGTCGTAGAAGGCGTGGCCGGCCGCCACCCGCACCTCGGCCGGCACACTCGCCTGCGGCCCGTCCGGGCCGGCGAGCACGCCGCACTCGACCTCGCGGCCGGACAGTCCCGCCTCGACGAGGGCCTTGGGGTCAGCGGCGTGCGCGGTCCGCAGCGCGACGTCGAGGTCGGCGAGGTCGTCGACCCGGCTGATCCCGATGCTCGAGCCACCGCGCGACGGCTTGACGAAGACCGGCAGACCCAGGGCGGCCACCGCATCGCGGTCGACGGCCGCCCCCCGGCGCACCACGACGGCGTCGGCGACCGGCAGCCCGGCGGCGCGCAGCAGGACCTTCGCGACGGCCTTGTCCATCGCGGCGGCGCTGGCCAGCACGCCGCTGCCGACGTAGGGCACCCCGGCCATCTCCAGCAGCCCCTGCAGCGTGCCGTCCTCGCCCCACGGCCCGTGCAGCACCGGGAAGACGACGTCCACGGCGCCGAGCACCCCCGGGCCGTCCTCGAGCGGCACGAGGCCGCCGGCGGTGGGGTCACCGGGCAGCGCGACCGCCTGGCCGTCCTTGACGGCCGGGAGCTCACGGCCGGCGACCGCCAGCAGTGCCGGGTCGTCGGGCACGAGCACCCAGCGCCCCTCCCGCGTGATCCCGACGGCGAGGACGTCGTAGCGCTCGCGGTCGAGCGCGGCGAGCACGCTGCCGGCCGACACACAGCTGATCGCGTGCTCGGTGCTGCGACCGCCCAGCACGACGGCGACACGGACCCGGGACACACCGCGCAGCGTAGGGGGCGCGGGCCGGATCGCCGACACTCCCGGGGTGCCACGCCGGGGCTGCGACCGGACAGGCCCGGTCAGGTCGTCGCTCGGTCCTTCGGCTCCGACCGCGGCTCGAGCTGGATCTCCCTGTCGGCGCCGGTGACGCCCTCCTTCAGTTCCAGGGTGCGCTCGCGCTCCGCCGTCAGCTCAGCCCCGAGCAGCAGCGCGATGTTGGTGATCCAGACCCAGACCAGGAAGCCGACGACACCGCCCAGGGTGCCGTAGGTCTTGTTGTACGAGCCGAAGTTCGCCACGTAGAACGCGAACGCGACCGACGCCACCAGCCAGATGACGATCGCGAACAGCGCCCCCGGGAGCACGAACCGCAGCCCGCGCAGGCGCACGTTGGGGGTCGCGTAGTACAGGACGCCCACCATGACCAGCACCAGAGCCGCCATGACCGGCCACTTCCCGATGTTCCAGGCGGTCACCGCGGCACCGCCGACGCCGAGCGGCCCCGCGACCTTGTCGACGACGGGCCCGGTCAGGACGAGCGAGAGCGCCAGCACCGCGGTCAGCAGCACCACGATGAGCGTCACGAGGACCTGCAGGGGGCGCAGCTTCCACACCGGCCGGCCCTCGGGCGTCTCGTAGATGACGTTGGAGGCGCGGGTGAAGGCCCCGACGTAGCCGGAGGCCGAGAACAGGGCGCCGGCCAGACCCAGGACCAGGGCGAGGCCGGCACCCGAGCGGTTCGCGGTGAGCTGCTGGATCGGTCCCGCCAGCGTCTGCTGCGCGGCGGGCGCGAAGGAGCCGACGATCTCCGTGAGCTTCTCCGTGGTCGTCTTCGGGTCGGCGACCAGCCCCACCAGGGAGATGAGAGCCGTGATCGCCGGGAACAGCGCCAGCAGCGCGTAGTAGGTCAGGGCCGCCGCCCAGTCGGTGCCACCGTCCTCCGAGAACTCCTTCACCGTGCGCTTGAGCGTGACGAACCCCGACGTCCGGGTGTCCGTGCCGGTCGGCCGGTAGTCCACCCGCCGCCGGGAGTCGCCCTTGCCGCCGATGCCGGCCCGTCGCCTGCCCCCGTCGACCTGCTGCCCGTCGCTCTCGCTCGTGCTCGTCCTCGCCACAGCTCGCTCCTGTCTTTGCGTCACCGACCCGGATGCCCGGTCGGGGTGTGGCAAGCATGGACGCGGCGAGGGTAATCCAGAAGCTCGAACTGCCGGGTCTGCGGTTCGACCGTCGCACCCGGGAGGGCGCACCGCCGTCAGGCGCGCTCCGCGGGCGGGTCCTCGGCCACCGCGTCCGGCGGCGTGGGCAGGTCGCCGGAGGCGACCTCGCGCTGGTCCTCCGACCACAAGGTGTGGAAGGTGCCCGGTCGGTCGACCCGCCGGTAGGTGTGCGCCCCGAACAGGTCACGCAGGCCCTGCAGCAGGGCGGTCGGCAGCCGGTCGCGCCGCAGCCCGTCGTAGTACGCGAGGGAGGAGGCGAACGCCGGCACCGGCACCCCCAGCTGCACCGCCGTGACGACCACCCGCCGCCAGGCCTCCTGCGCGTCGGCGACCGCGGCCGTGAAGTACGGCGCGAGCAGCAGGTTGCGCAGGTCGGGTTCCGCGGCGTACGCCTCCTTGATCCGGTCGAGGAACCGGGCGCGGATGATGCACCCGCCGCGCCAGATCGTGGCTACGGCACCCGGGTCGATCTTCCAGCCGTACTGGTCGGCGGCCGCCGCGATCTGCTCGAAGCCCTGCGCGTACGCGACGACCTTGGAGGCGTACAGCGCCTGGCGGACGTCGTCGATCAGCCGGTCGACGTCGCCCTGCACCCGCCCATCGGTGGGTCCGGGCAGGACCTGCTGTGCCCGCTCCCGCTGCGCCGCGGCGCCCGACAGCACCCGGGCGAAGACCGCCTCGGTGATCCCGGTGATCGGCACGCCCAGCTCCAGCGCCGACTGCACCGTCCAGCGGCCGGTGCCCTTCTGCTCGGCCTGGTCGACGATCACGTCGACGAAGGGTCGCCCGGTGTCGGCGTCACTGTGCTGCAGGACCGTGGCCGTGATCTCGATCAGGAAGGACTCGAGGTCGCCGCGGTTCCACTCGAGGAAGACCTCCGCGATCTGGGCCGGCGAGAGGTCCAGCCCCTGCCGCAGCAGGTCGTACGACTCCGCGATGAGCTGCATGTCGGCGTACTCGATGCCGTTGTGCACCATCTTCACGAAGTGCCCGGCCCCGTCGGAGCCGACGTGCGTGCAGCAGGCGGTCCCCTCGACCTGGGCGGCGATCGCCTCGAACACCGGGCCGACGGCCGCGTAGGACTCGGCGGTGCCGCCGGGCATGATGCTGGGCCCCAGCAGGGCCCCCTCCTCGCCGCCGGACACCCCGGCCCCCACGAAGTGCAGGCCCCGCTCGCGCAGCGCGGCCTCGCGCCGCCGAGTGTCGTCGAAGTGCGAGTTGCCCCCGTCGATGATGATGTCGCCGGGCTCGAGCAGCGGGACGAGCTCGTCGATCACGGCGTCGACCGGCGCCCCCGCCTTCACCATGATCATGATTTTGCGGGGGGCGGCGAGCGCGGCGACGAAGTCCTCGATGGTCTCCGTGGCGACGAAGGTGCCCTCGTGGCCGTGCCGCTCCATCAGCTGGCGGGTGCGCGCCGCCGACCGGTTGTGCAGCGCGACCGCGAAGCCGTGCCGCGCCACGTTGCGTGCCAGGTTCTGCCCCATCACGGCCAGGCCGGTGACCCCGAACTCTGCTGTTCCCACCACGTCCGCGCTCCCGCCCGTCGACCGTCGACGCCGCGCAGCCTGACACGCCGCCGCCGGGCCGCACCACGGGGTCGTCCTCCGGGGCCGACCTGCGACCGGAGGGGCTGGCGCAACAGGAGTCACCGCTTCTTGCTGAGCGCCGGGCTGGCTGGCGGGCAGCCGGTGCAGCTGGCGCCGCGCGGCAGCGCGGACCTCGACCCGGCAGGCGGCCGTACTTCTGGCCGATGACGAGGGCCTCACCCCGGCCGGGGCCCGGACTGACCAGACGCCTCGGCCAGCTCCCGCAGCGGCGGCTCGTACGCCTCGCCGAAGGTCGGGAAGGCGTGGATGACGTCGGTGAGCACCGCGAGCGGCACCTGCGCCCGGATCGCCAGCGTCGCCTCCGACAGCCACTCGTCGGCGCGCGGCCCGATCGCCGCGGCGCCGATGAGCACCCCGCGTCCGCGGTCGGCGGTGAGCACCAGCCGCCCGCCGCCGGAGCCCTCCGTGGCGGTCCGGGCGACCTCACCGAGGTCCATCACCGCGGTCACCGCGTCGATCCCGGTCTCGCGGGCCGTCGAGGCGTCCATGCCGACGCTGGACACCGCCGGCTCGGTGTAGACCGCCCGCGGGACGGCGCGGTAGTCGGCGGTGCGGTCCCCGCCGAGCAGGTTCGCCACGACGATCCGCGCCTGGTAGTTGGCGGTGTGGGTGTACGGCGCCTCCCCCGTCACGTCGCCCGCCGCCCACACGTGCTGCTGCCCCCGCACCCGGCAGTGGTCGTCGACGGCGAGCTCCCCGCGGTCGCCCACCGCGACCCCGAGCAGGTCGAGGCCGAGGCCGGCACCGCTCGGCCGACGGCCGGTCGCGACGAGCACCCGCTCGACCTCGACGGCGCCGGCGGCGCCGGACAGGTGGACGCGGGCGAGCCCGGCGTCGGTGAGCTCGAAGCGCTCCGCGGAGGTCTCCAGGCGCACGTCTACGCCGTCGTCGCGGAGCACCTGCGCGAGCATCCCGGCGATGCTCGGCTCCTCCTTGCCCGCCAGCTGCGGGCCGCTCTCGATGAGGGTGGTGTGCACCCCGAAGCGCGCGTGCACCTGCGACAGCTCGCAGCCCACCGCGCCGCCGCCGAGCACCAGCAGGGAGGCCGGGCGGTCCGGCGCGGACAGGGCCTCGTCCGACGTCCACGTCGGCACCGTGTCCAGCCCGGGCAGGTCCGGGACGACGGGCGCGGAGCCGGTCGCGACGACGAGGTCGGTGAACCCGAGCCGCCGGCCGGCCACCTCGACGACGCCCGGGGCGCTGACCCGACCGCGGCCGCGCACGAGGGTGACGCCCGCCTCGCCGAGCTCCTTCGCCGCCCCGGCGTCGTCGCGGTGCTCGGCCAGGTCGTCGCGGCGCCGCCCCGCCGCCCGGAACGCCGCCGCGTCGTTGTCCAGCGCCGGGTCGGCCGCGGCCCCGCCCAGCGCGCTGAGCTGCCGTGCCTCGGCGCGGGCCTGCGCGCTGCGCAGCATCGCCTTGCTGGGCATGCAGGCGACGTACGGGCACTCGCCGCCGACCCGCAGGTCCTCCACCAGCGCCACGCTGCGGCCCGCCTGTCCGAGCTGGGTCGCGATGCTCTCGCCGGCCGAGCCGGCGCCGAGGACGACGACGTCGTAGGTCTGCAGATCCGGGTCGGCCATGGCCAGGTTGTGGCCCTCACCCGGGGCCGCCAACCGCCGTTACTCGCCCTTGGCCTCCCGGGCCATCAGGGCGGCCATCACCCTGCGCGGCGAGAGCCCCTCGTGACACACCGCCACCACCTGCTCGGTGATGGGCATGTCGACGTCGTACTTACGGGCGAGGTCGAGGATCGACCGGCAGCTCTTCACGCCCTCGGCAGTCTGCTGCTTGTGCGACAGCACCTGCTCCATGCTCTCGCCGCGGCCGAGCCGCTCGCCGAACGTGCGGTTGCGCGACAGCGGCGAGCTGCAGGTGGCGACCAGGTCGCCCAGGCCGGCCAGCCCGGCGAACGTCATCGGGTCCGCGCCCAGCGCCACCCCCAGGCGGGCGGTCTCCGCCAGCCCCCGGGTGATGAGCGAGGCCTTGGTGTTGTCACCGAAACCCATCCCCTCGGCCATCCCGGTCGCGAGGGCGATCACGTTCTTCACCGCACCGCCCAGCTCGCAGCCGACGACGTCGGGGTTGGTGTACGGCCGGAAGTACGCCGTGGTGCACGCCACCTGCAGGCGGGCGCAGGTCGCGGCGTCCGAGCAGGCCACCACGGTCGCCGCCGGCTGGCCCGCGGCGATCTCCTTCGCCAGGTTGGGCCCGGACACGACAGCGACCTGGCCCGGCGGCACGTCCGCGACCTCGCAGACCACCTCGCTCATCCGCTTGCTGGTGCCGAGCTCCACGCCCTTCATCAGGCTGACGAGCACCACGCCGGGGGCGAGCCGGCCGGCCACCGCCGCGAGGTTGGCGCGCAGGCTCTGCGACGGCACGGCGAGCACGACCAGGTCCGCGCCGTCGACCGCCTCGCGGGGGTCGCTGGTCGCCGTCAGGCCCACCGGGAGCGCGACGCCCGGCAGGTAGTCGGTGTTCTCGTGGTTCTCCCGGATGCATCGCGCGAGCTCCTCGCGGCGCGCCCACAGCACGACGTCGGTGCCCGCGTCGGCGAGCACCCTGCCGAACGCCGTGCCCCAGCTCCCGCTGCCCAGCACCGCTGCCCGCGTCACGCCGTCCCCCTGCTGCTCGACGTGCCCCCGCTGGCACCGCACCGTCGTACCAGGACCCGGGCTGCGCCGGGCCGAGCCGTCGACCCACCCGCACCCCTCCTGTCGTGATCACCAAGTCTCCCGTGCCGCCCGGGCCCGTGTCGAGGAGCCCCCTGCTTGACTGGGCCGGTGACCAGGGCGACAACCGGGGCGTGGGGCGCCGTCGTCCCGGTGAAGCTGCTCGCGCTGGCCAAGTCGCGGCTGTCGTCCTACGGCGACTCGGCCCGCACGGACCTGGCGCTCGCGTTCGCCGACGACGTCGTCGCCGCCGCCCTGGCCTGCCCGGCCGTCCGGCGGGTGGTCGTGGTCACCGACGACGTCCGGGCCGCCGAGGCGCTGCGGCGCCCCGGCACCGGCGTCGTGGCCGACCTGCCCGGAGCGGGCCTCAATCCCGCGCTGACGCACGGCGCGGCGATGCTGCGCGCCGGCGATCCGGCGCTCGGCGTCGTGGCCCTGACCTCCGACCTACCGGCGCTGCGAGCCGCCGACCTGGGCGAGGCGCTCGCCCGGGTCGCGGGGCGGGCGTTCGTCGCCGACACCGACGGTGTCGGCACGACACTGCTCGCCGCGACCGGAGGCGTCGCCCTGCAGCCGGCGTACGGCCCCGCCTCCCGGCGGGCGCACCTCGCGTCCGGGGCTGTCGAGCTGACGGCGCCCCCCTCGCTGCGGCGGGACGTCGACACCCCCGCGGACCTGCAGGAGGCGCTGCGCCTGGGGGTGGGCCCACGCACCGCCGCCGCCGTCGCCGCGCTGCACGCGCTGGCCGGGCGCGGCTGACCCGTGCCGGGCGACGGGTCCGGGCGGCCCGGCGAGGGGGCGCCGGCGGCGACCGAGGTGCCGGCGACCGTCCTGTCGTACGGCGGGCAGGGCGGCGAGGTGGTGCTCGACGACGGCAGCCGGATGACCTACCCGCCGGAGGCGGTGCAGCCGGAGGTGCGGCTGCTGCGCCCGGGGCAGCGGGTACGGCTGCGCGTGACGGGGGACCCGCCGCAGGTCCGCGCCCTGACCCTGGTCGGCCTTGCCCTGCGGCCGTGACGCCGCGGCGGGGCCGTAGCGGGGAAGGCGGTGCCCGGCGCCGTTGACCGGGACCGCAGAAGGTCAACCGGCGAGGACGACGCGGGCCCCGACCGTCTCGTAGGTCGCCCTTGCACGGGCGTCACGGGTGGCCAGGTCGGCGCCGTGCTCGACGGCGGCGAGGGCGACCAGTGCGTCGTAGACCGCGCCGCCGGCGATCCCCAGTCGGCTCAGCACTTGCGGAAGCCGCCCAGCCACCTCGCCGCCGAGCAGCAGGGGCTGGACGAACCGGTCGGTGAGTAGCCGGGCCGCGTCGGCGGGAAGAACCCGCAGATCCCCGGGGAGCCGGGTCAGAACGGAGTACGTCTCCGCCACGGCATGACCGCTGAGCGCGAGCTCCCGACCGCCCCACCAGCGAACGACCTCCCGGTGCGCCCGGTGCGTCCGGACGAGGAGCGGAACGGCCGCGCTCGTGTCGAGCGCGAGCACCGTCACCGCCGGCCGGTGTCGATCAGCCCGAACACGTCGTCGTCGTCGATCTGCGTCTCGCCCGTGGCGACCAGCCCCCCGGCCTCCTCGACCAGCCGGGCCGTGCGCCCGCTCGGTATCAACGCCAGCCCCGCGCCGTAGCGGGAGACGTCCACGGTCGATCCTGCCGTCAACCCGAGCGCATCTCGCAGCGGCTTCGGGACGACGAGCCGTCCCACGGCATCGATGGTGACCTGCATTGGTAGGACGATACCAGCGCCGCCCCAGAAGCGGGCTGGGCCCTGCCCGCAGACCCCGAGGCAGCGGCCCGGCCGGAGCGGGTGGCTTCGTCGCCGTTCACCTTCGTGGAGGACACTCCTGGGCGTGACCACCGACCTGCAGCAGGACAGCGTCCTCGGGGACCCGGGTCTGGAGGAGGACGGCACCCTCGAGCCGGTCGTCCCCGCCGACGTCCCGCAGGGCGAGGGGTTGCCGGAGGACCGCTTCCTCAACCGCGAGGTGAGCTGGCTCGACTTCAACGCCCGGGTGCTCGCGCTGGCCCAGGATCCCGCCCAGCCGCTGCTGGAGCGGGCCAAGTTCCTGGCCATCTTCGCGAGCAACCTCGACGAGTTCTACATGGTCCGGGTCGCCGGGCTCCAGCGCCGGCAGAGCATGGGCCTGGGCACCCGCAGCGCCGACGGGCTCGGCACCCGCGAGCAGCTGGCGGTGATCAGCCGGCGGGCCCGTGAGCTCGCGGCCGTGCACGCCGGCTGCTTCCTGGAGGAGGTTCGCCCGGCCCTCGCCGCCGCCGGGGTCCGGATCGCGTTGTGGGACGACCTCGCCCCCGAGCAGCAGGTCCCGCTGCACGACTATTTCCGCAGCCAGCTGTTCCCGGTCCTCACCCCGCTCGCGGTCGACCCGGCGCACCCGTTCCCCTACATCAGCGGGCTCTCGCTCAACCTCGCCGTGCTCGTGCTCGACCCGCAGTCGGGCACCGAGCACTTCGCACGGGTCAAGGTGCCCAACAACGTCGCGCGCTTCGTGCCCGTCGACGGCGCCGCCAGCGCCACCACCTACCTGCCGGTCGAGGAGCTGATCGGCGCCCACCTCCCGCAGCTGTTCCCGGGCCTGGAGGTGACGGCGCACCACGCCTTCCGGGTGACCCGCAACGCCGACGTCGAGGTCGAGGAGGACCGCGACGAGGACCTGCTGCAGGCGCTGGAGCGCGAGCTCGCCCGCCGCCGGTTCGGCCCGGCGGTGCGCCTGGAGGTGGGCGAGTCGATGGACCCGCACGTGCTCGACATGCTCGTCCGTGAGCTGGAGATCACCGACGAGGACGTCGTGCAGGTGCCGGGACTGCTCGACCTCGCGTCGCTGTGGCAGCTGTATGGAGTGGACCGGCCCGAGCTCAAGGACGAGCCGTTCGTCCCGGCCACCCACCCGCGGCTGTCCGAGGGCGAGACACCCATGAGCGTTTTCGCCACCCTGCGCGAGGGGGACGTGCTCGTCCACCACCCCTACGACTCGTTCGCCACGTCCGTGCAGCGTTTCGTGGAGCAGGCCGCGGCCGACCCGAACGTCCTCGCGATCAAGCAGACGCTTTACCGCACGTCCGGCGACTCGCCGATCGTCGACGCGCTCATCGACGCCGCCGAGGCGGGCAAGCAGGTGGTGGTGCTCGTGGAGATCACCGCCCGCTTCGACGAGCAGGCCAACATCAAGTGGGCCAGGGCCCTGGAGCGGGCGGGCTGCCACGTCGTCTACGGCCTCGTCGGGCTCAAGACACACTGCAAGACCTGCCTCGTCGTCCGCCAGGAGAAGGGCCAGCTCCGCCGCTACGCCCACCTCGGCACCGGCAACTACAACCCGAAGACGGCCCGCATCTACGAGGACCTGGGGCTGCTGACCGCCGACCCCGAGGTCGGCGCCGACCTCACCGACCTGTTCAACACCCTCACCGGCTACAGCCGGCAGACCGACTACCGCACCCTCATGGTCGCGCCGCACGGCGTACGCGCCGGGCTGATCGAGCGCATCGAGCGGGAGGCCGCACACGCCCGCGCGGGCCGGCCGTCAGGCGTGCTGCTCAAGGCCAACAGCGTTGTCGACGAGCAGGTCATCGACGCCCTCTACGGCGCCAGCCGGGCGGGCGTTCCCGTACGGCTGCTCGTGCGCGGGATCTGTGCGCTCCGGCCGGGCGTGCCGGGGCTGTCCGAGACGATCTCGGTGCGCAGCATCGTCGGCCGCTTCCTCGAGCACTCGCGGCTGATGGTCTTCGGGTCGCCCGGTCGCGAGCAGGACCCGCGCGAGCACTGGATGGGCAGCGCCGACCTCATGCACCGCAACCTCGACCGCCGGGTCGAGACGCTCGTGCGCATCAAGGACCCCACGGTGCAGGCGCAGGTCGACGGGCTGCTCGAGGAGGCGATGGCCGACGACGTCGTGCGCTGGGAGCTGCAGACCGACGGCTGCTGGACCCGGAGGCCCGAGCCCGGCAAGCCCGCCCGGGACCTGCAGCACGAGCTCATCCGCCGGGCGGGCGAGCGGAGCCACGGATAGGTGGCCGACCCGATCCGGGCGGCCGGCGGAGCGCTGTGGCGGCCGGCTGCCGGCGGCGTCGAGGTCGCCGTCGTCCACCGCCCGCGCTACGACGACTGGTCGCTGCCCAAGGGCAAGCTCGACCGCGGCGAGCACCCGCTCGCTGGGGCGGTGCGCGAGGTGCGCGAGGAGACCGGCCACGACGCCGTTGCCGGCCGCACCCTCGGCCGCAGCGACTACACGGTGCTGCAGGACGGGAAGACCCTGCCCAAGACCGTGCGCTGGTGGGCGATGCGCTCCCGGGAGGGCATGTTCGTCCCGGGAGCCGAGGTCGACGAGCTGCGCTGGCTGCCGCCTGACGGGGCGGCGGCGCTGCTCACCGCCGGCCGCGACCTCGCGCCCCTGCGGCTGCTCGTCGCCGCCGGGATCGCTACGACGACGGTGCTGCTGGTCCGGCACGCCCACGCGGGCAGCCGCGCCGACTGGCCCGGGGAGGACCTGCTGCGGCCCCTCGACGACCGCGGCCGACGGCAGGCCGACGGGCTGGCCGCCCTGCTGCCGGCCTACGGTCCGGTCCGGGTGCTGAGCGCCCCGGCGGTGCGCTGCCTCGACACGGTCACGCCGCTCGCGGCGGCGTGCGGGCTCGCCATCGAGGTGGAGCCGGCGTACGGCGAACAGGGCTACGCCGCCGACTCCGCCGGGGCGCTGCGCCGGCTGGCCGCGCTCGGGCACGGGCCGGGCGCGGTCGTGGTGTGCAGCCAGGGCGGCGCCGTCCCCCGCCTCGTCGAGGCGCTCGCCGGGCAGGCGGGGCTGGAGCTCGCGTCGGTGCCGGCCCGCAAGGGGTCGGTCTGGGCGCTGACCTTCGTCGACGGGGTGCTCGTCGACGCCGATCACCTCAAGCCGCTGGCCTGAGCGGCGCGCTTGTCAGCGACGACTGTGAAGAATGAAGGCGCTGGCCCGGCGGTGCGGCGGCCAGACCAGGAGGCCATGTCATGATCTCGACCGTCCCGGCGTTCGGGCGCCTCGGCGAGGAGAACGCCTTCGCGGTCCTTGCCCGGGCCGAGGCGCTCAGCGGCCAGGGCCGCGACATCGTCAACCTCGGCATCGGGCAGCCCGACATGCCGACGCCCGGGCACATCGTCGAGGCCGGCATCAAGGCGCTCCGCGACGGACACCACGGCTACACCCCGGCCGCGGGCATCGCCCCGCTGCGTGCGGCCGTGTCGCGCGATCTGCACCGCCGCTACGGCGTGGAGGTCTCGCCGGCGAGCGTGCTCGTCGTGCCCGGCGGCAAGGTCACCATGTTCATGGCGATCCTGATGTTCGGCGAGCCCGGCACGGAGATCCTCTACCCCGACCCCGGCTTCCCCATCTACCGCTCGATGATCGAGTTCACCGGCGCGAAGCCGGTGCCGGTGCCGGTCCGCGAGGAGAACGGCTTCGCCTTCTCCGCCGACGAGACGCTCTCCCTCATGACCGACCGAACACGCCTGCTGGTCGTCAACTCGCCGGCGAACCCGACCGGCGGTGTCACGCCGAAGGCGGAGATCGACGCGCTGGTGGCAGGTCTCACGGAACGACCGGACGTGGCGGTGCTGTCGGACGAGATCTACGGCGCGATGACCTACGACGGACAGGTGCACCACTCGCTGCTCAGCTATCCCGAGCTCCGGCACCGGCTGGTCCACCTGGACGGCGCGTCGAAGACCTACGCGATGACGGGCTGGCGCCTGGGCTGGTCGGTCTGGCCGGAGCGACTGCTCGACGCGGCGCGCAAGCTCGCCGTCAACTCCTACTCGTGTGTCAACAGCGCCGCGCAGTGGGCGGGCGTCGCCGCCCTGGACGGTCCGCAGGACTGCGTGACCCAGATGGTCGCGGAGTTCGACCGCCGCCGCCGGCTCGTGGTCGAGGGCCTCAGCATCCTGCCCGGGGTCTCCTGCACCACCCCGGAGGGCGCCTTCTACGCCTTCCCCAACATCTCCGGCACCGGCTGGCAGTCCAAGCAGCTCGCCTCCGCGCTCCTGGAGCAGGCGGGCGTCGCGGTCATCGGCGGCCCGGACTTCGGCGTGCACGGGGAGGGCTACCTGCGTGTGTCGTACGCGAACTCCCCCGAGAACATCCGGCGCGCGCTGGACCGGATCCGCGTGTTCCTGTCCGAGCGCCCGGTCGGCTGAGCTCAGCGAGTCGGGTGGTGGGCTCCCACGTCGCTGGGGGCTCCCGATGCTATGGCGTTGCCGAAGTAGTCCCGGGACCCTGGTGCGATGCCGAACAGTGACTTGAGGTCGAGTCCGGCGCCGATCAGAGGTGACGTGGACCGGAGCGACAGGCCGCGGGCACCGGCCGTATTGCGGGGATCGGTGACCGCCAGGGCGGTCTTGTAGTCCACGAGTTGGGGATCGCCGGCAATGCCTGTCAGCTTGCTGCCGACGGACTCCTGTGCGGTGGCGCTGCGCCAGGAAGACAGCGTCGGGTACGACGCGCCACCCCACACGATTCGCACGTTGGCTCCGGTGGTGGCGGAGTAGTAGGCGTTGCCCTGAAGCACAGCTGCGGTCGTCGGCAAGGCGGGGGCGCTCACCGTCGGGCCTGCCCCGTTGGAGAGCAGGATGTTGTTGCGGATGGCTACCCCAGATGGGTTACCGACGAGCCTGACCGCGGCCGGGCGGACAGTACCGTTCGGTTGCGCGATGACGGTGTTGTTGTAGATCTGGGCATTCTTGATCGGGCCCCAGATCGTGATGCCGCCATAGCTGATGGATTTTTGGGAATCCTTACTGCTGAGGTTGAACCTCACGACATTGTCGCGGTTCCCGGAGGTCGACTTTCCGGTGAAGAGCAGGTAGCCGGCACCGTCGTTGGCGTACGAGAGGTTGTACTGAAACGTCGAGGCGCTGACGTTGCGATCCATGTCAAAGCCGCCCCCGTCGGGTCCGCCGGACCGGTTGTGGTGAGAGACGTTGTGCTGGATCACCACCCGGTTGGAGTCATAGGTCCAGATTCCGACCGGCCCCCTCGGGGCGACGGCAGCCGAGCCGTTGTCGTACGCTCGCGACCACTCGACCGTGGCTCCTTGTACGCTGGCCAACACGATCCCGCTCCCGGTGGGCCGTATCGCGTTGGCGGGGTCTCCCAGATTGCGGTATGCCGCGACCCCGGAGACGCGCAACCCCTGGTGCGCATAGGCCGGGGCGGCAGGGTTGACTGCCGGGCCGTAGCTGATCAGGCCCGCCTCCATGTTGTCGTGCAGTGTCGCAGACGTGACCGCCACGTCACGGAAGCCGCTGGTGCCCAACCCGCCGCCGATCTCCACGCCGTTCTTGAAACCACTGACGTCCACTCGGGTCACAATCACACGGCTGAGCTTGAGGTTGCCGGCCAGGTCGTTGTAGAAGCCGATACCGGGCTTGTTGTGGTAGGTCGTGGGGTTGCCCTTGACCACCAGGTCCCGGATCACGACACCGGCTGTATTGTACACGGAGACCCCGGTATTGCCCGCCGAGGCCACGATCGCCCGGCCGGTGCCGAAAGAGCCGATGGTCACCGGACTTGTCGCGCTGCCAGCCTCGGCCGAGCCCAGCAGCAGCGAACCGTCGAAAGTTTTCCCGCCCTTCAGCAACACCGTGTCCCCGGGCACGAGCACCTGCCGGTTGACCCGGTCGAGAGAGTGCCAGGCCGTCGCCGGCGAGAGCCCATCGGACAAGTCGTTGCCCGTGGTGTCGACATAGAAGGTCCGGCCGGCAACAGCCGCGCTCGCCGAAGTCGCGGTGACCGACAGCAACAGCGCAGTCGCAGTAGCCAGAGCAGCCAGTCCCGTAACGCGCATCCCCGCTGAAATCTGTCCCATAGACAGGAGTATGGGTTGTCGGGCTCGCCTCCGGACTGATAACCGGGAAACTGGCCGGCAAGGGGATCCGGGTGAGCCACCGTTTTGACATGCTGTGACTAGCTCTCCACAAACTGTGACATAAAGTGCTGTGCCGGGGTCTGGCTCAGCTCACGAGAGCGGTGGGTTGGCTCCCACGTCGCTGGGGGCTCCTGCGCCCGACGGCAGCCGAACCCGTGACCTGGTGTGACCTGTGTCGCATTGAGCGCGGTACTGTGCCGTGGTGGAGCACGGCACAACCCACCCCGCAGCACCGACGGGCGCTGAGCACGGCTGGAGGACCTGACGTGGCGTCTGCACAGGCAGAGCACGCCGGCGCCCACATCCCCGGCAAGGCACATCAGGTGAACGTCTGGTTCGGCGGCGCCAACAACTACTTCACCATCTGCGACGCCGTCGCCGACAACGACTACGAGGGATTCGCGCTGCAGACGCCGAGGTCGACGCCCGCCTGAGCCTCCTCCCCGATGACAGGAGCTCCCATGTACTTCCTCGTCCGCTTCGATGTCGCCCACCCCTCCACCGTGAGCTTTGAGGAGTTCCACGCGATCTGGGATGAGGAAGCCAAGGCCACGCAGGACGCGCGGGACGCCGGCGTGATCCAGGGCTGGAAGGTGGTGGGTCAGCGGGTGATCATGGCGATCGTCCAGTTCGACACCCACGACGCCCTCGACCGGACGCTCATGGAGCTACCGATCGTGCGGCGCCTCGGTGGGTCGGTGGCCATCGAGGTGCTGCCGATCCGGCCGTACGACGCCTTCGCCGCCGACCTGGCGGAGCTCGCCGAGGGCGTGGACCTCACTTAGCCCGCTCCGTGCCGGCCGGTAGTTGGCTCCCAGCGGAGCCAGCAGTGCCCGCGACCACGCCCCGGCCCGGCGCACGGTGAGTTCGAGCGTCTCGACCCGTACGGCGAGCGGCAGCAGCGGCGCCACGGCCGCCTCGACGGCCGCCACGTCCCCGGCGGGGAGCACCCGGGCCACCGACAGGTGCACGTCGCGCAGGTCGGCCCCGACCGCGGCGGCCAGCGCGCGTACCGGTTGCTCGTCACGCAGCCGGGCGTGCACGAGCACCCGACCACGCGGGTCGGGCGCGAACCGGTGCGGCCCGGTCAGCAGCGCTTCGAACGCGGGTACGGCGGCCGCCGCCCGGTGCACCCGGTCGACCGCGGCCAGCGCCGCCTCCGCGGCCAGCCAGGGGTAGCCCAGGCTCACGTGCGCAGGCTCGAGCAGCCCGACACCGGGCAGCCCGCGCACGGCCTCGAGCAGCACCTGCGCGCCCGGCAGGAGCAGCTGCAGGGCGCCGGCGTCGGCGCCGGCGGGCCCGGTCAGGCGGTGGTGACCAGGGCGAGGTCGGCGTCGCCGGGCAGAAGGTCGTGGTGCGGCAGCACCCGCACGGTGTAGCCGAACGAGCCGGCCCGCTCCAGGGGCACCTCGCCCTCGAAGCGCGGCAGCCCGTCCTCCCCGGTCCCGGCGGGCGCGAGCACCCTGGTCGCGGGGCGGTGGATGTCGTCGGACTCGTCGACCCGGCCGTACACCGCCTGCACCACGACGGCGTCCGCCGGCAGCCCGGCGAGGTCGACCGAGGCCCGCAGGCCCAGGGTGGTGCCGACCTGCGGGATGTCGGTGACGCCCGCGGTGTCGACGTGCACGACCCGGACGGCCGACCACTTCGCCGTGACGTCGGCGCGCCACGACGCGACCTCCCGCGCCGGGCCGTAGGAGGAGGTGGCAAGCGCGCGTGAGGCCTGCGCGGCCGGCGCGTAGAGCTGGTGGACGTAGTCGCGCACCATCCTGGTCGCCAGCACCTTCGGCCCGAGCGTCTGCAGCGTGTGCCGCACCATGTCGACCCAGCGCTGCGGCACGCCGGAGCCGTCGACGTCGTAGAAGCGGGTGCGCACCTGCTTCTCGACGAGCTCGTAGAAGGCGGTGGCCTCGAGGTCGTCGCGGCGGTCGGGGTCGGCGACGCCGTCGGCGGTCGGGATCGCCCAGCCGTTCTCGCCGTCGTACATCTCGTCCCACCAGCCGTCGAGGATCGACAGGTTGAGGCCGCCGTTGAGCGCCGACTTCATCCCGGAGGTGCCGCACGCCTCCAGCGGCCGCAGCGGGTTGTTCAGCCAGACGTCGCAGCCGCCGTAGAGGTAGCGCGCCATGCCGATGTCGTAGTCAGGCAGGAAAGCGATGCGGTGCCGGATGTCGCGCGAGTCGGCGAAGCGCACGATCTGCTGCACGAGCTCCTTGCCGCCGTCGTCGGCGGGGTGCGCCTTGCCCGCGATGACGAACTGCACGGGCCGGTCCGGGTCGAGCAGCAGCGCCTTCAGCCGCTCCGGGTCGCGCATCATGAGTGTCAGCCGCTTGTACGACGGCACCCGGCGGGCGAAGCCGACCGTCAGGACGTCCGGGTCGAACACCGACGCGGTCCAGCCCAGCTCGGCCTCGGTGGCGCCGCGCTGCAGCCACGACTCCCGCAGCCGGCGGCGGACCTCCTGCACGAGCCGCTCGCGCAAAACCCGGCGGGTCGACCAGATGCTGGTGTCGGCGACCGCCGCGATGCCCTCCCAGCCGGCGGCCTCGGTTGTCAGGGAGGGGCCGATCTCCCGCTCGGCGAGCTCGAGGACCTCCCGCGACACCCAGGTCGGGGCGTGCACGCCGTTGGTCACCGAGCTGATCGGCACCTCGGCCGTGTCGAACCCCGGCCACAGGCCGGCGAACATGCCCCGGCTGACGGTGCCGTGCAGCTGGGCGACGCCGTTGCGGCGCTGCGCCATCCGCAGACCCATGTGGGCCATGTTGAACACGTGCGGGTCGTCCTCGGCGCCGAGCTCGAGGATGCGCTGGACGGGCAGCCCAGCCCGGGCCCACTCGCTGCCCTCGCCGAAGTAGCGCGCGATGAGCTCCCGGGGGAAGCGGTCGATGCCCGCGGGCACGGGGGTGTGGGTGGTGAACACGGTGCCGGCCCGCACCGCCTCCCTCGCCTCGTCGTAGGACAACCCCACGGCGACGAGCTCACGGATCCGCTCGACGCCGAGGAAGCCGGCGTGCCCCTCGTTGGTGTGGAAGACCTCGGGCGCCGGCTCGCCGGTGAGCCCGGTCCAGGCGCGGATCGCCCGCACACCGCCGATGCCCAGGAGCATCTCCTGGTGCAGCCGGTGGTCGCTGCCCCCGCCGTAGAGCCGGTCGGTGATCTCGCGCTGCTCGGGCGCGTTGGCCTCGACGTCGGAGTCGAGCAGCAGTAGCGGCACCCTGCCGACCTGCGCCCGCCAGACCTGCGCGTGCAGCACCTGTCCCTCGGGCAGGCCGACCTGCACCTCCAGCGGGGCCCCGGTGGAGTCGGTGAGCAGGGTCAGCGGCAGGCCGTGCGGGTCGAGCGGCGGGTAGCGCTCCTGCTGCCAGCCCTCGAGGCTGAGCGACTGCTTGAAGTAGCCCGCGCGGTAGAGCAGGCCGACGCCGACGATCGGCACGCCGAGGTCGGACGCGGCCTTGAGGTGGTCGCCGGCGAGGATGCCGAGGCCACCGGAGTACTGCGGGAGCACCTCGGTGATGCCGAACTCCGGGGAGAAGTAGGCGATCGACGCCGGTACGCCGGCCCCTGGCCCGCCGTCCCCTGCCGCCCCGGCCCCCGCCTGGCCAGGCAGGCCCTGGTACCACCGCGGCGTCGTGAGGTAGTCCTGCAGGTCGGCGTGCGCGGCGGCCAGCCGGGCGAGGAACTCCTCGTCGGCGGCGAGCGCGGCCAGCCGCTCCGGGCTGACCTCACCGAGCAGCCGCACCGGGTCCTGCCCGGCGGCGGCCCAGGCGACCGGGTCGACGGAGGCGAACAGGTCGAGCGAGGCCGGGTGCCAGGACCAGCGCAGATTGAGCACGAGCTCGGCCAGCGGGGCCAGCGGGGCGGGCAGGGCCAGTCGGACGGTGAACCGTCGGAGCGCTCTCACGGAGTGACCCTAGCGGGCGGCGGCGCAGCGCCCGGCCGTCCACAGGTGCCCGGGCAGGGCGGCGCGGACCCGGCGGCCCCCCTGGGTAGCCTCGGCGCACATGGTGGGTCGCATCGGGATCACAGATGTTCAGCCGACGGTGTCGTGCGGGCGCTACCCGGCGCGCGCGGTCGTCGGGGAGGTGCTCACGGTCTCGGCGACCGTCTTCCGCGAGGGCCACGACGCGGTGGCCGCCAACGTCGCCGTCACCCGGCCCGACGGCCGGCCGGGCCCGTTCCTGCGGATGGCGGCGGGGTTGCCCGGCACCGACCGGTGGAGCGCGCAGCTGCCGATCGACGCCGAGGGCACCTGGACGTTCACCGTCGAGGGGTGGGGCGACCCGCTCGGCACCTGGTGGCACGACGCGCCGCTCAAGGTCGATGCGGGCGTCGACGTCGAGGTGATGCTCGAGGAGGGCGCCCGGCTGTTCCAGCGGGTGGCGGCCGGCCTGGCCGGGAGCGCGAGCACGCCGGTCGCCGCGGCCGTCGCCGCGCTGCGCGACACCTCGCTGCCGGTCCCGGAGCGGCTCGCCGCCGGCACCGGCCTGGTGGACCTGCTGCACGACACCCCGGTCCGCGAGCTGGTCACCGCGGCCGAGCCCCGCACCGTCTGGGTGGACCGGGAGCGGGCGCTGTACGGCGCCTGGTACGAGTTCTTCCCGCGCAGCGAAGGCGCGGCCCCGGACGCCTCGGGGGTGGTCCGCACCGGCACGTTCCGCACCGCGATGCAGCGCCTGCCCGCTGTCGCCGAGATGGGCTTCGACGTCGTCTACCTACCGCCGATCCACCCGATCGGCGAGGTCAACCGCAAGGGTCCCAACAACACCCTGACCCCGGGGCCCGACGACCCGGGCTCCCCCTGGGCGATCGGGAGCAAGGATGGCGGCCACGACGCCGTGCACCCCGAGCTCGGGACGATCGGGGACTTCGACGCGTTCGTGGCCCGCACCCGCGAGCTCGGCATGGAGGTCGCCCTCGACCTCGCGCTGCAGTGCGCACCCGACCACCCCTGGGCCACCGAGCATCCGGAGTGGTTCACCACCCGGGTCGACGGCACGATCGCGTACGCCGAGAACCCCCCAAAGAAGTACCAGGACATCTATCCGCTCAACTTCGACAACGACCCCGAGGGGCTCTACGCCGAGGTGCTGCGGGTGGTGCGGCACTGGGTGGCGTACGACGTAAAGATCTTCCGGGTCGACAACCCGCACACCAAGCCGCTGGACTTCTGGGAGTGGCTGATCGCCGAGGTCAAGCGCGTCGATCCCGACGTGCTGTTCCTCGCCGAGGCGTTCACCCGGCCGGCGATGATGCACGAGCTCGGCCGGGTCGGCTTCACCCAGTCCTACACCTACTTCACCTGGCGGGTCGGCAAGGCCGAGCTGCAGGACTACGCGCTGGAGCTGGCCGAGGCGGCCGACTACATGCGGCCCAACTTCTTCGTCAACACGCCCGACATCCTGCACGCCTCGCTGCAGTACGGCGGGCCGCCGATCTTCAAGATCCGCGCTGTGCTGGCCGCGCTGCTCGCCCCGTCGTACGGCGTCTACGCCGGCTACGAGCTCTACGAGCACGTCGCGGTCCGGCCGGGCAGCGAGGAGTACCTCGACTCCGAGAAGTACCAGTACCGGCCGCGCGACTGGAGCATGCCCGAGCGGACCCTGGCCCCCTACCTGACGATGCTCAACCGCTTCCGGCAGGCCCACCCGGCCACCCACCGGCTGCGCAACGTCGTGTTCCACGAGGTCAACTCCCCCGACGTCCTGTGCTGGTCGAAGCGGGAGGGCGACGACGTCGTGCTCGTCGTGCTCAACCTCGACCCACACGGGGCCCGCGAGGCCACCGTACGGCTCGACATGCCGTCCCTCGGGCTGCCCTGGGACGCGCCCTTCACCGTCCGCGACGAGGTCACCGGCGCGACCTTCGCGTGGTCCACGTCCAACTACGTACGCCTCGACCCGTTCAGCGAGCCGGCGCACGTCCTCACCCTGCAGGAGAGGTCCGCGTGACGTCGCCGGACTACGAGCACGGCGCTCTGGTCAACCTCGAGGAGAGCCGCGACCCGCTGTGGTTCAAGCGGGCGGTCTTCTACGAGGTCCTCATCCGCGGCTTCCGGGACAGCAACGGCGACGGCACCGGCGACATCCGGGGCCTGACCGAGAAGCTCGACTACCTGCAGTGGCTGGGCATCGACTGCGTCTGGCTGCTGCCGATCTACTCCTCGCCGCTGCGCGACGGCGGCTACGACATCAGCGACTTCACCCAGGTGCTGCCGGAGTTCGGGGACCTGGGGGACTTCGTGCAGCTCGTCGACGAGGCGCACAAGCGCGGGATGCGGATCATCGCCGACCTCGTCATGAACCACAGCAGCGACCAGCACCCGTGGTTCCAGGCCTCGCGCAACGACCCGGACGGCCCGTACGGTGACTACTACGTCTGGTCCGACACCGACGAGCTCTACCCCGAGGCGCGGATCATCTTCGTCGACACCGAGACCTCCAACTGGACGTGGGACCCGGTCCGCAAGCAGTACTTCTGGCACCGGTTCTTCAGCCATCAGCCGGACCTCAACTACGAGAGCCCGGCCGTCCAGGACGCGATGATCGAGGTCCTCAAGTTCTGGCTCGACCTGGGCATCGACGGCTTCCGCCTCGACGCGGTCCCCTACCTGTACGTCCGGGAGGGCACCAACGGCGAGAACCTCCCGCAGACCCACGAGTTCCTCAAACGGGTGCGCAAGGAGGTCGACGCGCTCTACCCCGACCGGATCCTGCTGTGCGAGGCCAACCAGTGGCCGCAGGACGTCGTGGAGTACTTCGGCGATGCCGAGGTCGGCGACGAGTGCCAGATGGCCTTCCACTTCCCGCTCATGCCGCGGCTGTTCATGGCCGTACGCCGGGAGTCCCGCTACCCGATCAGCGAGATCCTCGCCCAGACGCCCGCCATCCCGAAGAACTGCCAGTGGGGCATCTTCCTGCGCAACCACGACGAGCTGACCCTGGAGATGGTCACCGACGAGGAACGCGACTACATGTACGCGGAGTACGCCAAGGACCCGCGGATGAAGTCCAACGTCGGCATCGCCCGTCGGCTCGCCCCGCTGCTGGAGAACAGCCGCGACCAGATCGAGCTGTTCACCGGCTTGCTGCTGTCGCTGCCCGGCTCGCCGGTCCTCTACTACGGCGACGAGATCGGGATGGGTGACAACATCTACCTCGGTGACCGCGACGGCGTACGCACCCCGATGCAGTGGAACGCCGACCGCAACGCCGGCTTCTCCCAGGCCGACCCGCAGACGCTCTACCTGCCCACCCTGCTCGACCCGGTCTACGGCTACCAGGCGCTCAACGTCGAGGCCGCGATGCGCTCGTCGTCCTCGCTGCTGCACTGGACGAGGCGCATGCTGGCCGTCCGCAAGGAGCACCCGGTGTTCGGCATGGGCAGCTACGCCGAGCTCGGGGCCAACAACCCCTCTGTGCTCGCGTTCGTTCGCGAGTTCGGCGACGACCGGGTGTTCTGCGTCAACAACCTGTCGCGGTTCCCGCAGCCGGTCGAGCTGGACCTGCAGCGCTTCGAGGGGTGGACACCCGTCGAGCTCACCGGCGGCGTGCACTTCCCGCGGATCGGCGAGCTGCCCTACCTGCTGTCGCTGCCCGGCCATGGCTTCCTGTGGTTCGCCCTGACCCCGGCGCAGCCGTGAGTAGCCTCGACGCCCTGCTGCGGGACTGGCTGCCGGCCCAGCGGTGGTACGGCGGCAAGGGCACCGCCATCACCGCCGTACGGGTCGACAGCGAGACCCGGCTTCCCGGCGACACCGACGTCCGGGTCACCCTGCTCGAGGTCGACAGCGCCGACGGCGGCACCGAGCGCTACCAGCTGGTCGTCGGCCGGCGCACCGACGCGCTCGAGCCGCGCCTCGAGCACGCCGTCATCGGCGAGGTGGACGGCGCGGTCGCCTACGACGCGGTTCACGACCACGACGCGATGGCCGCGCTGCTGTCGCTGCTCGCCGCCGGCGGGGACCTCGAGCCGCTGCACTTCACCAACGCCGGCGAGGTCGACCCGGCCTGGACCAGCCGGGTGATGAGCGCCGAGCAGAGCAACACGTCCGTGGTGTTCGGCGACGCGGTGATCCTCAAGCTGTTCCGCCGGCTGCAGCCGGGCGCCAACCCCGACATCGAGATCACGAAGGCGCTCGCCGACGCCGGCAGCACGCACGTGGCCAGCCCGGTCGCCTGGTACGACGGCCGGCTCGCCGGGGAGACGACCACGCTCGGCCTGCTGCAGGTCTTCCTCAAGGGCGCCAGCGACGGCTGGGCCACGGCGACAGCCAGCGTCCGCGACCTGTTCGCCGAGGGAGACCTGCACGCCGACGAGGTCGGCGGCGACTTCGCCGGGGAGTCCGAACGGCTCGGGGTCGCCACCGCCGAGGTGCACGCCCTGCTGGCCCGCACGCTGCCGTCGGGGCAGGCCGGCCCGGACGAGTCGCGGGCGACCGCCCAGCAGCTGCACGAGCGGCTCGACGCGGCGCTGGCGGTCGTCCCGGAGCTGGCGCCGCACGCGCAGGCGCTGCACGCCGCCTACGACCGGGTGGCGGCGCGCACCGAGCCGGTGCCCGTGCAGCGGGTGCACGGCGACTTCCACCTCGGGCAGGTGCTGCGCACGCAGGACGGCTGGGTGCTGCTGGACTTCGAGGGCGAGCCGGCCCGGCCGCTGCCGGAACGCACCGCGCTGATGAGCCCGCTGCGCGACGTCGCCGGGATGCTGCGCAGCTTCGACTACGCCGCCCGGCACCTGCTGGCCGGGCGCGGCGGGCCGCCCGCCGGCGAGCCCCAGCTGGCGTACCGCGCGACGGAGTGGGCAGAGCGCAACCGGCAGGCGTTCTGCGACGGCTACGCCCGCGCCAGCGGCAGCGACCCGAGGGACGAGTCGGTGCTGCTGCGGGCCTTCGAGCTCGACAAGGCGGTCTACGAAGTGGTCTACGAGGCACGCAACCGGCCGTCCTGGCTCCCTATCCCGCTCGGCTCCATCGAGCGGCTCGTGGCCGGTGCCGGATGAGTAGCCCCGACAAGCCCGGGCCCGACAAGCCCAGGGCCGCGGCGCCGGCGGCCACCGACGGTCCGGGGGCTCCCGCGGCCGCTCCCACAGCGGGCGGGCCGACGCGCGAGGAGCTCGATCGGCTCGCCGGCGGGACCCACCCCGACCCGCACGGCCTGCTCGGCATGCACCCGGTCGCCGGCGGGGTGGTGGTGCGGGCGCTGCGGCCGGACGCCGAGCGGGTCGTCGCGCACGTCGGTGGCACCGACGTCGACCTGTCGTACGTGCACGGCGGCGTGTGGGAGGCGACGGTGCCGGGCGGCGCGGTCGTGGACTACCGGCTGTCGGTCGTCTACCACGGGCGGACCTACCGGGCCGACGACCCGTACCGTTATCTGCCGACGCTCGGTGAGGTCGACCTGCACCTGATCGGTGAGGGCCGGCACGAGGAGCTCTGGACGGTCCTGGGCGCGCACGTCCGTGGCTATCAGACCCCTGGCGGCAAGGTCACCGGCACCTCGTTCGCGGTGTGGGCGCCAAGTGCCCGGGGCGTACGGGTCATCGGCGACTTCAACGGCTGGGACGGCCGGGCCCACCCGATGCGTTCACTGGGCTCCAGCGGGGTGTGGGAGCTGTTCGTACCGGACATCGGTGCCGGCACCCGCTACAAGTTCGCCGTGCTGGGCGTCGACTCGGTCTGGCGGGAGAAGGCCGACCCGATGGCCCGGCGCACCGAGGTGCCGCCGTTGACGGCCAGCGTCGTCGACGACTCCTCCTACGCCTGGCAGGACGCCGACTGGATCGCCGAGCGGGCCCGCACGCCTATTCATCAGCGGCCGATGAGCACCTACGAGGTGCACCTGGGGTCGTGGCGGCAGGGGCTGTCCTACGTGGAGCTCGCCGATCAGCTCGTCGATTACGTCACCTGGCTCGGCTACACGCACGTGGAGCTGCTGCCGGTCGCGGAGCACCCGTTCGGCGGCTCGTGGGGCTACCAGGTCACGTCGTACTACGCCCCGACGGCCCGGTTCGGCTCGCCTGATGAGTTCCGCTTCCTGGTCGACCGGCTGCACCAGGCCGGGATCGGGGTGATCGTGGACTGGGTGCCGGCGCACTTCCCCAAGGACGAGTGGGCGCTGGCCCGGTTCGACGGCACCCCGCTGTACGAGCACGCCGACCCGCGCCGCGGGGAACAGATGGACTGGGGCACCTACGTCTTCGACTTCGGCCGCCGGGAGGTCCGCAACTTCCTGGTCGCCAACGCCACGTACTGGCTGCAGGAGCTGCACATCGACGGGCTGCGGGTGGACGCGGTCGCCTCGATGCTGTATCTGGACTACTCCCGCAAGGCCGGCGAGTGGGCGCCGAACGAGTACGGCGGCCGGGAGAACCTGGAGGCGGTGGCGTTCCTGCAGGAGATGAACTCGGTGGTCTACCGGCGGGTGCCGGGCGCCATGACGATCGCCGAGGAGTCCACCGCCTGGCCGGGGGTGACCCGGCCGGTGCACCTGGGTGGGCTGGGGTTCGGCCACAAGTGGAACATGGGCTGGATGCACGACTCGCTGGACTACCTGGCGCACGAGCCGGTGCACCGCGGCTTCCACCACCACCAGATGACGTTCTCGATGGTGTATGCGTACAGCGAGAACTACGTGTTGCCGATCAGCCACGACGAGGTGGTGCACGGCAAGGGCAGCCTGCTGCGCAAGATGCCCGGGGACCGCTGGCAGCAGCTCGCGAACGTCCGGGCGTACCTGGCGTTCATGTGGGCGCACCCGGGCAAGCAGCTGCTGTTCATGGGCCAGGAGTTCGCGCAGGAGTCGGAGTGGAGCGAGCAGCGCTCACTGGACTGGTGGCTGCTGGACCTGCCCGACCACCGCGGCGTCGCGCTGCTGGTCAAGGACCTCAACAGCGTCTACCGCACCACCCCGGCGCTGTTCACCCAGGACCACGACCCGGCCGGGTTCGCTTGGATCGACGCCAACGACGCCACCGGCAACGTCCTGTCGTTCCTGCGCTTCGGCACCGACGGCTCCGCGCTCGTCTGCATCAGCAACTTCGCCGGCACCCCGCACGAGGACTACCAGCTCGGGCTGCCCTGGCCGGGGACGTGGCGCGAAGTCGTCAACACCGACGCCGAGACCTACTTTGGCAGCGGCGTCGGCAACCTCGGGGCCGTCACCGCCGACGGAAAGGGCTGGCACGGCCAGCCGGCCAGCACGGTCCTACGGCTGCCGCCGCTGGGCACCGTCTGGCTGGACTCCGACGGGCCGGCCTGAGCCGTACGCTGCGACCATGAGCACCCTGGTGCTGGGCCGCGAGCCCGTGATCGAGGAGTGGCTGGAGCGCCGGCGCGCGCTCGGGCAGGACAAGCGCGACGAGGTCTGGGAGGGGGTCTACCACGTCGCTCCGCCGGTCCTGGCGCAGAGCGGCGTGGTCGCGGGGCAACTGGCCACCCAGCTGTACGAGCCCGCGCGCGCTGCCGGCCTTGTTCCGACGCTGTCGTTTAACCTCGGCAGCAGTGACGACCTGCGAGTCCCCGACCTCGGCTGCCATCGCCCTCCGGTGGACTACCAACTGTACATGCCCACCGCCGCCCTGGTGGTCGAGGTCCCCTACCCCGAGGCCGAGACGTTTCGCGAGCAATAGTCAAGACCTGTGGATGAAGATCTTTAGGCGGCAGCGGGTTGAGCCGGTTCGTCCGGGCGTTCGATGAGCATGCCGTTGTGGAACTGGGCGCCACCTCGGACCAGGGCGACCAGGTGCGGGGCGTTCACGGCCCGCCAGCGGTGCTGGGCGGCCTCGATGAGCTTGAACGCCATCGCCAGCCCGGCGGCGCGGGACCCCGGCCCGCGGGTGATCTTGGTGCGGTGCCGGACGGTTGCGAAGGTCGACTCGATCGGGTTGGTTGTGCCCAGATGGATCCAGTGCTCGGCCGGGTAGTCGTAGAACGCCAGCAGCTCCTCCAGATCATCGCTGAGCTTGGCGATGGCCTTCGGGTGCTTCGCGCCGTAGGCGGTCACGAACGCCCTCGCCGCTGCTCGAGCGAGGGTCTTGTCCTCGGCGTTCCAGATCTCCGCGAGGGCTTTCTTGGCTCCGGGGGTGCGTAGACCCCGAAGTTGTCGGCGTGGACCTGCGCGATGTGCTGCTTGAGCTGCGCGTCGCTCACCGCCCGTCGCGATGGCGGGCGCGTGTTCGCCGCGTAGTAGATGCTCAGCGCGATCGGCAGGCCCGCGTTCTTCAGGCCGGAGTTCCGCAGTTGGTAGGCACGTGGGCGGCTGGTGGGTGCCGTTGGTGCAGGTGAGAGGGTTCTCGGGCTGCTCCGGGCCCCGATTCTTGTAGGCACACGACTGTGAGCGTGTCGGCTGAC
>JAABUN010000403.1_pt1 | contig 113719 bp, 98 predicted proteins | sample 5559311 | NCBI WGS metagenome assembly JAABUN01 (sample SAMN10711877, study PRJNA513370) | rock metagenome | isolation source: Antarctica rocks | place: Antarctica: Victoria Land, Siegfried Peak sud | reverse complement strand
TAATAGAGATTTCTCGTGATGGTTATTCCATTCTACATAGCTACATCCATCCATTAGTTATCATAATACTATTGCACTACACCCAAATCACGTGCAGATGACTCATTGACATCATACATTTTAACAGCAGGCACGCAGGATGACGGGGGGGACGATAAAGCCTTGGCGGCGGCAGAGGTTGAGATCAAGCTAGTTCTATTTCTATTTCTATTCGTCGACCAAGGGATATTGATGAATAGTAAGGTAAGGTATGATTAATTGGACTTTCCATTTATTCGACTTTCCTCGAACTATTGCTCCTTTCAGTCTGTATACATGGCCCCAGGGCTTCTACTATGTACAGACTCTAAAAGGACAACGCGTATCAAGGCATAGTGAATGCTACCGTTTGCCCCAAGATCAAGCACACACGGCAGCTAGCGCAGTAACGACTGCTGACGCAAGACCACCGTAAGTGATATGCGTCGTAAGTGCGCCACTCTTACCAGTCAAGGCTGGTCCAAGAGATCCGGTACTTGTCCCCGAGACACCCGCGATCCTAATATCTCTAGTCTGCGATGCTTGCGCCTGAATGGCGCTGAGGACAGGTGTGGCGTCTGGAACGCTGTCAGTGCCAGTGCTGATCTCCGAAATATGAGAGTCGGTTGCGTTAAAATCAGTCTGTGCGAGGGAGATCTCGTTGTTCGCCAGATCGTACACAACGTAGGCGCTTCGAAGGAAGGTATCACCCAGAACGGCATATGACCCCTCCGAGGGCGCAATTCCGAATATGCACTGTTCACTGCCGGTTACAAAGTTGGGGGAGCTCCCACCTTTCTGAGGATCAGCATCTTGTCTGTCCCCTGAGTTCGATGCGTCGCCGTTGATGATTAGCTCGCTGATCGACACCGAAATGGTGGGCGAAGTGAAAGTGAAGTCCAAAGTGATTTCCTCATCGGCGAGGCTGCAACTGGCATAACCGGCCCCTTCCCTGCTGTTGTAAGTAACGTGCAGTGCATCGTATATGGCCTTAGTCAGGTCTTCAGGAAGATACGTCAAACTGCTACCACTGTCCAAGATAACTGCCGTTGGTAGCTCCGCTGTCATGCTTGTCTTTCTGCCTTGAATGTTGAGACTCATCGAAGTCAAGGTGATGATAAATTCTGCGTACTCATCAAAGGTCTTTTGAACGGGTAGTGTCTGCAGCTGACCATGATATTTGTCAGTATCCACACCGCCAAACAGTATTGACCCTGTGCTTGCTTCAAGATCGTCTAGCCACAAAGAGTAAGCGTTTGACTGGATCAGACCTCCATCTACCATAGCCTGAGGGACGTTGGAGTACCCTTTTTGGCCTACGCGGTCGACCTGTGCTTCGTTCGCTGTATAACCGATTCCCAGGATGCCACTTAGCGATTTGGATCTGTAACCGATTCCGAACTGTAAAGCCTCCAAGGTCTTACCGCCAATACTGAGTGTATCGGTAGCGTAATCCCCGGAGGCTCCCGAACCATCAATATATGAGACATTGAACTGGTTGGACACGTACTCGTAGGTACTTGAGGAATTCGCGTCATATGTCCCCAAGTCGGAGCAATGATCGCCTCCGTACGAGCATATCTGTGCTGAATTGGCGTTCGCCCACAGGTCACTGCTGCCGGTATCGATCTGTAATCTGAGATTCTGTGCAGGCGTTCCTAGGCTGACATTGGCAAAGTAAAGGGTCTGTTCGTTGTCGAGGGACTCTGTGACAGTTTTCCTGCGACGTATTGAATCCCGCTCCGCAGGATTCTGGACGGTTTTCCTGCGGGTTGGAAGATTAATAACACTTGAGGTACCCCTCTTGACGAGATGCAACGCTGAAGTCGCAGTGATTAGGCCTGCTGCCAGAGCAAATGCCGTCACTGCCTTCATGATGAACTCTATGTATCAGGTGTTGATTTGGGGTTCAAGCTCTCTTTTGCCAGCAACCAATGAATCGAGACGACGCTCAGTGCTTGCAGGCATGTGGAGTTGGCAAATGGGAGAGACACGAAAGAGGAAAAAGATCAAAGATTGGTAATTGAGGATGGAAAGGGTTTTGTTGATATGCCAGAGCTGAGACGGCGAATCTTCGTGGAGGGGAAAAGTTTGAAGAGAGTGAAGCTATGAAAATGTATAGTATTGAGCCTCAAACACCGAGGTGGTACTACCCACCCACAGGCTACATCACAGACATCGCTTTTCATTGGTGTTTCGCAGATCTATTGTGACGGAGATGCATTTTACTGTGGGATCCATAGGGAGCTGACGTATCCTAGAGTGCAGAGCCACGCCGAGCCGGGAAGTTTATCAAAAACCATAGCAGTGAACACGTAGATTGCGGTGGTTTAGTCCAAAGAGCCACCAATGGGGTCGTAGATTGCATGAAGAGAATATGGCTTATGTTTCGGAGCAAGGCAAAAGTCACAATGACGATATGTTGGGAAGTTCAAAGCCTGGCAAGGCGAGTAGAAACTTGGCAACTGTAAGATTTGAATAGCGTAAGATTAACTCAAATGGTTAGTACTTTATCTAATGAGGCTTTCTCGCCACTGCGCGCGTGGACTGTACGGTAGATGTCAGATACAGGATCATTGTAGGATACCCAAGTGAACTGATGGGCTTTCAAATTCTGGACAGTGGTCGTCGGTTGATGGTCCCAGATGAATGTGTTCTCCTCGCTTGATACAGGAAAATGTTGGCCACCAGATTGTGCAGTGTACGTAATACTACAGCACGATATGATCAAATGAGCAGGACAAAGACGAGCACTCTACGAGTTGACTGGGTGGAGAAGGAAAGATCACTCAAAGAGATGTCCGATTGAGTGAAGCACTACACTCCGTACTAGTATCTGGAATTAAGGTAGATCCCGCTGCGGAAGTCCCCGCCGAGCCTCCCGTTGGCTCGCCAAAATGAAGGGAGGGAAATTGCCCCTAAAGTTGTAGCGCGTCCACGTAAAGCGCGTCAATAGATAGACCTTCAGCATCTATAATCAAGGTCCGAAAGAGTCACCATGACAAAGGCAGAATCATCGAAAGCTGCTGCCAACTTTGGTATTAAGCCCAATAGCAATGGCTCAGCTGCTGCACATGATCTGCCCTGGTATGCTTCCTCAGTCAATACCGACTGCCCTCGAGCTAACATCTCCTACGCAGGGTCGAAAAATATAGACCCCATTACCTCGACGACATAGTCGGCAACAACGAGACGATCGAACGTCTCAAGATCATTGCGAAAGATGGCAACATGCCGCACGTCATCATATCCGGCATGCCCGGCATTGGGAAAACCACCTCTATTCTCTGCCTCGCCAGACAGCTTCTAGGCGACGCATACAAAGAGGCAGTGCTAGAATTGAACGCCAGCGACGAGCGAGGTATCGATGTCGTTCGCAATCGCATCAAAGGTTTCGCCCAGAAGAAAGTCACCCTCCCACCTGGCCGGCAAAAGCTGGTCATACTCGATGAAGCAGACAGCATGACGTCCGGCGCGCAGCAGGCCCTGCGAAGGACCATGGAAATCTACTCCTCGACCACCCGTTTCGCCTTCGCCTGTAACGCATCGAACAAGATCATCGAACCTCTTCAATCGCGGTGCGCCATACTTCGTTACGCCCGCCTGACAGATCAGCAGATCGTGTCGAGACTCATGAAGGTATGTGAAGCGGAGAAGGTGGAGTTTTCGGACGATGGCATCGCTGCTCTCGTCTTCAGCGCCGAGGGCGACATGCGTCAAGCGATCAACAACCTGCAATCTACGTTTGCGGGATTCGGTTTCGTGTCCGGCGAGAATGTTTTCCGAGTTGTGGACGCGCCGCATCCGATTAAGGTGCAGGCGGTGATCAAAGCATGCTGGGAAACGAAGATTGAGCAAGCCGTAGAAGGGCTGACCGAGCTCTGGGATCTGGGATACTCAAGTCACGATATTGTCAGCAGTATGTTTCGCGTTACGAAGACAATGCCTGGACTGAGTGAGCATGCACGATTGGAATTCATTAGGGAGATCGGATTTTGCCACATGAGGGTCTTGGAGGGGATGCAGACGCTTGTGCAGCTATGGGGTTGCGTCGCGAAGCTCTGTAGGATCAACATGAAGCCCGGACTATTCGTACCGCCGTGAGCGACACGCAAGTTGGAGGAATGTATTTCAAAATGGAAGCAAGGCGTTGGGAATATAGGTCATTGAGATGGCTGGTCGTAAGTCGAGTAAATACATGGGTATAGCTGTATGTACTCATTTCTGCAAGTATTAGCACTTTATCAGCGCACTACCGACAATGCTGACAATAACCATTGAAGGGACTACGTGCATACTTTGTCGATCAATGTCTCAGCCACTCCCAAATTTTACCAGAGCCCCACCTGACTTCGTCAAAACCCATAAACCCTTCCACCAGATCACAGCTCCTGCGATCAGGACGAGATAATAGGTCACCGTCCACCTCAGTCCCAAACCCCGTCGACGATCATCTTCCCTATCTTCATCCTCCTTCCCACGCATGGGGCCCCCTACAACCCCACCCTCAATAGTCACTCCACCAACTCGCCCCCACAACCTTGGCAAGCCCATCCAGTTGCAGAATGAATGAACGAGGATCACTGCCCAGAGACTGCCCGTTCTTAAGAACAGGAAGGTCGCATACCATCCAAAGACGGTGGTGTACCCGAACTGCAACAGACTTCTTAACAAAGCAGGCAGCATTGGCGTGAACGGATGAGTGAGTGTGTATTCATAGAAGTGATGAATGTGTGCTATGCCGAAGTACAAGGGCGTCGCGAAGACGAGGGTGGCCGGAGATGGGGACGGAAGAATTATCAGATGTAAAGGAAGCAGAAGCGAACGGAAGAGGATTTCTTCGGTGATGGGACCAGCGACGAAATTCCGCCAGCCGATCCAACTGCTCAAAGTCTCATGGATCTCTCGGCCGCTGATCCATTCACGCCAGCCGGAGTCGATGATAGCTCTTTCGTAAAGCGGACCAGCGAAGAGGAGTACGGTAAGGAAGAAGACCTTTGCTATGTTGAGCGGAGAGATCGGGTACCATCCTAATTGGTGCAAGATTGACAATGTATCGAAATGGCCGCGTGTTGAAAGAATATATATGGTGAGAACGGAGCATATGGCCACTGATGCACTGACAAAGCGGATACGGGCGCGGATCACGGAGGGAGCATCGCGGCTGAGAGTGGGCGATGGTCGCGTAGTTGGAGAAAGGTAGAAGGGGAGAACGTAAAAGAGTGTGAAGGTTACCTGTTATCACGAAGAAAGGTGTGAGCCAGAGTTTCATCGTATTATGAGAATGAAGGCGATACACAGTCTCGCAGAGAAAAAGTACGAGAGCGTGCAGACATTTTTGGCACACGTTTAACTTAAAACACCCTCACAGAACCTTGGGTTGCGATCAACCTTCATGCACGACATTGTAGGCACGAAGAGGACCAAGTTGGTGTTTTGAACCAACGAATACTTACGGAGAGGGCCGCAGCAACTTTTGCCGCGAGCATAGGAGGCTCTGTCTTCTCTAGTGCGTCAGGTCAGTCCCACCTCTCAATTTCCAGAGCCAGTCGATCAATACCTGATACTCCAAGGTAGTTCGTCAGTCGATTGTAGAGACCTGTGGGCGCCATGACGCGGCGACTACCGGGAAGCTTGCCTTTCCATGCCTAGATGGTATGTGTGGTTGTAGTCCAATCCATAGTCACTTCATTGCGCAAGAGTGAGTTGCAGGAAAAGTCATGTTGTTTCAAAATTCAAAATTCAAAATTCAAAAGGAGCGCCTGCATCTTCAGCTTCAGCTGTCAAGACTTGGCGAGGGTTCACTGGATGTCCGAGCTCCGAGCCGTCAGAAAGCATGGGCTGCCGTTGAGCTAGGCCACAAAGGCGCAGGGCAATTTCCAAGACGCGCTCCAGTAATAGAAACACTTAACGCGTCCCGGAGCTACGATTTGTGGCATCCTATCGATAAGATTGCTCGTGGGAAATTCAACGTGAAGTATTCTGCGTGGGTGAGACGTGGTGCTCATGGGACAGTGTCAGTGTCAGTAACTACATTGCTTTAATTCTTTCTTTTTTAATTCTTCTTTTCACAGTCGCTCAAGATGAAGAATTTTGGGATTGCCTTTCTGATTTCACTGCGAAATTACTCACGTACAACATAACCGTGCAAGAACAGTACAGTGACGCTCCAAACTTGGTACCTGACGCTAGCGTCCGCCATCCGTCCACCTTCCCCCTAAGAAACCTCACTTCAATTTCTTCAATTTCTCCCTCCCCAAAATTCATTACTGTCTTTACGAGCGTGCACCCTTCTTTTTCTCTTATCCATAATGCATACTAATTGATCTTCATGACATTCTTTACATCTCCTAATATACTTACTTTTATGATTGTCACTCCACCTGTTTCATTCAGCGTCAAGACCCTACACCCTCTTTTCGGCCATCTAATCGGCCATTCTTTACCCATTGTACAAAACCACACCGATATACGAACACCGTCCAAGCACATGACTTGATCATATGAACGCCCACATTATGCAACCTGCCTTTCACAATGCCCTCTCCACAGCGTCCGCCCAGGAGCTCTCTGCCCAAACGGGCAGCACTCCACGAAAGAACCGATTCACAAACGAACGAAAGATCTCTACGCATGGTTGGAGATCCTCAAGCAACAATCTATGGCACGCCCTACCCTACCAAGCCATCACAGATATTGTTGCCTAAGGGGTACGCAGGACCGACGGTCGGGGCTGAGCTCAGTGTTTCAAATGATAGACGTGCACCAGGTGAAACGAAAGAGCACATTGGCAATCCAGAGAGCTTGCCACACGCACAAGGCCGTAAAAGAAGCCCCGGCACTATAATCGCTGATGATACTCCGTCTACGCTGCAATCTTCCACCGATTCCTCTTCTCATGTTCCTCATACTGCTACGTCGACCATGGACACAAGCACTAGGTCTCTTGCAGTAGACCAACCAGCGGAGGAAGGCAGTAGGATCTCGGACGATATTGTACATCTTCCCAGCGTCACATCCAGATCGGAGCTCTCAGGGCTATACCCATCGACTTCATCTGTCCCTTTGGGACGTCAGCCCGTGCAAGCGAAGGACTCTGAATCGTCACTCTCATCCTCTAATTCTACTGGCACCGTGATCGTCACAAGGAATCGAGATGGCAAAAAACGTGCTTCCTATTCGGCTTTCCCAAACGTGGCGCGCCCAAGCTCCTCAAGATCTACTTTACCTCAAAATACGCCGCAGAAGTCGGCCGCTACAAATACGATGGGACAGGAGTCACCGGTTTCACCAGTCTCTCCTAGCTCTCCTGTTCCAATGTCGTACGAGACAACCAAAGAACGTCGCACTTCCTCCTCTCCTGTCCACGGAAACCTACAAGCGGCCACCCAAAGCTCAGTGAATTTTCAGTACCCTGTGATACGACCACCAAGTGCATCGGCATCATGGTTAGAGCCTCCAACCTCCACCCCGGAGCGACCTCAAAGACCGCTGGAACGCGATCAAGCTCGCTGGAATCCTCATCTTTCTACAGTACCATCAGAAGGGACTGGATCCCCATTAGAAGGAAGAAGTAGTAAAAGCATTTCGCTTCCAGGCTCGAACCGCGTGAGCAAGTCTTCATCCATGGTCTTGAATGGAAGAGGAAGCTCAGATCTGCATCAATTATCGAACCCACCGCCATCGGGAGATAGTCCAGGTGTGCCTTCCCTACCGAGTCCGCCTCCAGTCCATCACAGAGACCTTACTGGCTCTACTATCCGCGTTGTGAATGAGCGAGAGGACCATGTGCCTACTCTGCAACCGATACCCGGCTCGAGAGATTCAGCAATCCCAGGTTTCGTTTCTGCCTCTGGAGGGCATCGGAACAGCGTTGTCACCAAGCGTGGGTCCAATAGGAGCTTCTTCCACGACAGTATTCCAGCGTGGGCAAAGTGCGTATATCTCGAAGTCTACTGAGCCGTGCCAGCTAATGTGGTTTCACCAGAGCCTACTATGCTCGCCCTCAATCTTCTTCGTCACTTCCAAAAAGCGCACACAGCAAACGCCCTTCTACGTCCACGGACAATATTTCAATGAACATGTTCCGCCCACGGACTCGTAATAATCGTGAAGCAAACGGACAGCCACGACGAAGCTCCCTTGAAATCCAGCCAGTACCAGCCCAGGTGTACGGTTCCGCTGAAAATAGACGCCCCCCAAGGCGCACGATGTCTCCCAACTGGTCGCCGCACCTATGGCACGATAGGACCTCACTTGAGAGGAGGCGGACAATCTTCCGGGCTCCGAGCATAGACGGGCAAGCCGACGGCAAGGCGCTGAGCAAGAGGAACGCTCAGATTGCACTTTTCGTGATTGGCTTCATCTTCCCGTTCGGATGGTTTATTGCGTCCTTCCTCCCTCTTCCCCTAAGACCGAACATTAGCAGCGTTAAAGGCAAGGACAATCCGAATCGGACTCAATTAGCGGAAGATCTCGAGAAGCATCTGGGTCCGGTCGATGAAGCACGCTACGAAAACGTGAGATGGTGGCGTAACGTCAATCGCATCATGTCGCTCGTCGGGATAGCGATCGTTGTTGCCGTGGTGAGTCACTTGAATCATCATGCTTGGTATTGATGCTGACTGCACCCAAAGGTTGCTATTGCTTCCGTTTCTACACATTCACGAGGGCCCTGAATTACAAAACTTTACGATTTCTATCACACGACAATGACCATTTACGCCATTTGAGCTCTTCGATTTTGCTTCACCACATAATACTTTTCTTCTGCTCTTGATTATGACGAGAGAGTGCATGTACAAGTACCACTCTTATCGAGGCGCGGAACGTCTATGTAACGCGATGAGCGAGTCTGTGGATACGGTCAATACCCCTTGCGACCGACCGATTTCTTGGCGATGACGGATTCACGGTTTAGCGATGTGATATGTGTAACTTCTATAGTAATGTTTTTACGAGAATGAGATACCTCTTCGTTTCTTCATGGAACGCTTCCACCTAAGTTTTGCAGAGCCTATGCCCGTTCATCGTCTCAGATCCAGAAATCGCAACCCCGAGAGCAAGGGTGCCAGATTGATTATGTAAGATCATGTGTAATCATTCGCAGAAGCGGGCAAATGAGAATGTGGGATGTCGTTATTGACCGTAGTCTTCATAATATTGACTTACACACTATGCATGAGAATACATTAGAGCACTAACAAAGAGTACCACTAACTTTGTGTCATTGATATACATGCTCGGTACATCAAATCTTCTTCCCAAGCTTATTCTCCACAATAGCTTTCATTTCGCCACCAGTAGGCGTATTAACGCTGTGACCTCGTCTCCTCCTCGTCTCGACCTCCTCCATAATCTCGTGAACGGCTTCGTCGATGTCTCCAGCAGGATCACTTGGCATCCCCAAAAGCGGATGCTCCCTGACTTCATTCGGCGGCTGCTGCTGCGCGCTTTGGTTCCTCTTCTTCAGCTGCCGGACAAGCCAGGGTTTGGCAGGAGAGGCGAAGAAAGCTACCGATGCGGCCGTGCCTATGACGGTGTAGAAGTAGACCCGAGCCCAGACGAGCAGGGAGGAGGGGAGGCTCAGGAGGACAAAGGGGGCTGTGGTGAAGCAGAAGGCCGTTTGGGTCACGAGGTAGGAGAAGATGTCGTAGTAGATTTTATACTGGGTGGGATGCTGTCCGTCCGGTGTTAGGAAGAAGGGACGGACATGACGACGGAAGTCTGAGGGTCAATTTAGTGGGTTTCCAGAGTCGTCGAAGGAAGCACGACTTACTTTTTGCGACTGTCTGCAGGAAGGCGGCCAAAACGAACGATAGATAGTATCCCGGATAAAAACCGTGCCAGAAAGCGCTGGTGACAAAAGTCGCCAGACTTGCTCGGAAGCCAGGCTTCTTTCCTTTCGGCGTTACTCTCAGGTACATGTAGTTCCGTAGCCAGTTGTTGGTATTCATGTTCCAGTTCTCTAGATAGGCACGAGAATTTTGTGCGGATTCAATTCCCCAGGGATTCACATTTTGCAATCGATTCCAATCCACCTTTCCTGTCTTGGCATTGACTCCTTTGTAGCCCATACCGGAGAGGATGCAGGCCCCTTCGGTGAGATACCATACACCATAGTACTTCATCCGTGTTACAAATCCCAATATTTCCAAAAGCCAAATTCGTCTCAGAAAGCCATATTTCATATATTGATCTCCGAGTACGAGCTCGGTATTATACCATGCGGAGAACTTGAGAAACAATAAGATCCATATCAGTCCAATCACTGCTTTGATGGTAGCTGGAGTATGACTCTGAGGGATTTTCCGCTTCTTGCGAGTTTTCGGCGCAGAAGCGGGATCTGTGCCTGGTGGAAGCTCGAACATCGTGGTCTCGAGCCAACGACGATAGTCGACAAAGTCGAACGCAGGACCTGCAAACAGGGAAGGGAAGAAGAGCACGTAACCGATATAGTCTAGGAGGCTTGGGATTTGGATCAGAGCCCTTTCCCGTTGAAATTCGGCAAGCTCTTCTTGTGGTAGACGGCCATCCTGCACGTTCCAGCAGAACGCTGTAAGTTTCATGATCAGGACCATTTGTACGCCCGTTATATCAACTCTATCAGGTCTGCTAATGAACTGCCGATGAAAGTGATTGACCGACATATGGCCCATGAGGAAGACGAAACCTATCCATGGCATGAAAGGTCCATCAACGTAGTTGGCAATGAGATATGCGCCAGCAGAGCTGATGAAGAGTGTCCGGATACCAGCCCAAAGGTCAAAGAGGCCGACGAGATAGAAGAGGGAGACCCTAGGCTTGGGTCAGAGACGTTGCGGCAAGGGATCGATCATGTTGGTGTACGCTATTATGAACAAGTTCTTCTGATAGGGTTTGGCATCCGGTATACGCTTTAAGACTCCGGCGAGTGGGTAAGACAGGAGAAAAGAGGCAATGAGCTTCACTGATCTTGTTAGGGCGAATCCACGGGACTAATTGGATGGTACCTTACGTTCATCGACCGAAGCTCCAGTAAGAGATGCGGCATACCGAAAAGCTGTACCCGCTTTAGCTGGTTTGAGCTATGGGAGCTGTAATGAATTCATAGCTCACGGAGATCTATGTATGGAAGCATGTTGTTTCGAAATCGATAAGCCCCAATGAGTGTAACAACAGCCGCTCTGCTGTCGCGTCCCAGAGAGACGAATCTTGGTTGATGGTCCCGAGATCTTCATGCTGTGAGCTCTGGAGGCTATGCATCGGAACCCCCACAAGCAAGCCTTGGCAACAGCTAGAATAGTTCTATAGAATAGAATACTGTAATCGATGATACGGCTAAGGTATTTTTTCTAGGATTGCAACTATTCTAAGCTTGAAACCAACCCGAAATTAGACCAGCTGTAGGATTGCGGCACATCACCCATATAAAGACATGACAATGTATTGCAACATGAGCATCCGTTCCGTGGGTGCTGTGAGATTGGGAGTGGGTTCGTTGGAAAAGACATTGCTTTGGGATCTTCTAGGCTCTTGGGTCTCTATTGACCATCATGATCGTGCAGCTCTTACTATGTCTCGCTCTCGCTTACCTTACCTGGAGCCTTGCTGCGATGGAGATCAATTACCGGCGAGCCTCTTCCATGGGCATCCCGTTGGTGCGACTTCCTGTCGACTGTCTCAACATCGTTTGGATCTTGCTGGAGCCAACGCTTTGGCGTCTGCTCGACTACCTTCCATTCGAATGGGGCACATTTGGTCGCTATTCTCGCCGAGGTTGGCATTTTCATGACAAGGCGAAATCGCACCAGAAATATGGCCCAGCCTGGGCTCTTGTGACCCCATGTGACATTTATGTTTATGTAGCGGACCCTGATGCAATACACGACATATTCATACGCAGAGGTGACTTCCAACGTCCGAGCAGAATGTACAGTAAGTAAAGTTGAATCATCGTAAGGCTCACCTAAGTTCTCTATAGAGATGCTCGATGTGTACGGACCTTGCATATCTACAGCTAGCTGGACGGACTGGCCGCGCCATAGGAAGGCTATTGCCGCGCCCTTCAACGAAAGCATCATGAATTTTGTCTGGAAAGAATCCCTGAAGCAAACCAGAGAGATGCTCCAGTCGTGGATGATCAGCGCAGAGGCGGGAATATCGAGCGTTGCCAAAGATACACGGACACTTTCTCTCAATGTACTCGCAGCGACTGGTTTTAATCAGTCGTTCGAATTTCGCAGTTCTAGCCAGAAGGCAATTGATAACGCAAGTACTTACCGGGATGCATTGCAAACGGTGTTGGATAACGTATTACTCCTGATGCTGATGCCTCCTTGGCTATTACGGCTTCCAGCAATGCCACGATCGTGGACACGCCTAGGTAAGGCCGCCACCGAATTTAAACAGTATATGGTTCACATGCTGGACGAGGAGACTTCCCTGATGGACCGCGGCGAGAAGGGTACGGGGAGCTTGATGACATCTTTTGTGCGGGCATTGGGAACCCATCAGAAGGAAGAGGCGATTGCGAAAATCAATGAGGATCAACAGTCCAAAGGTCTCACAGTAGACGAGATCTTTGGAAACATTTTTGTCATCAATTTTGCCGGGCATGACACCACTGCAAACACTTTGGCCTTCAGTATGCTTCTACTCGCAGCAAACCCTGAAGTCCAAGACTGGGTTGGTGAAGAAGTCAGAGAAATTACAGTGAATGATCGCAGCGAAAATTGGGACTATACCCAAGTCTTCTCGGATCTCAAGAGATGCCGTGCAGTACTGGTATGTACCGATCACCTCGACGCACTAAACGAGATTCAAGAAAATTAACACAACCTACAGCTCGAAACCCTTCGTCTCTTTCCACCCATCATGGCACTTCCAAAATGGACTAATCAGTACCCACAAGGACTTCGAGTGGGCGACAGAACAATTGTCATTCCACCACGGACAGGCATCATGACGAGCCTACTCACTGTCCAAACGCATCCTAAATACTGGCAGGATCCTCTGCACTGGAAACCCTCCCGATGGATCTACCATACCATGGCCTCAGAGACCAATAACTTCGAGAAGGTTCATCTTAGCGCCCGACTCCATCAGGAAACGCTCATCGCTCACAAGCAGACTACATATTTCCCCTGGTCAGATGGTCCACAGAATTGCCCCGGCGCCAAATTCGCCCAGGTCGAATTCGTCGCCGTTTTGGCGGGTCTCCTTCGCGATCATCGTGTTAGGGTCATTCAAGACCCGGGGGAGAGCGCGGAGATGGCCGCGAAGAGAGCTCTGACTACGACAGAGGACTGTGATATGGAATTGTTGTTGAGGATGCGTAACGCAGATCAGGTTCGTTTGGAATGTAGACATGTATGAATATTGAGCAAGCTAGGTTGCCTTCATAGATATGAACGTGGTGTATACATTCGGAAAAGGTGAAGTGGATGTAGGCGAAATTCACCAGATTGTGTTCCAGAATAGCTGCAATCGTAAGCAGGATGCAATATTCCGAAGTCACCTCCAGTAGCCAACGCTAGACCGAGCCGCCCACGGCTCAGGCTCACGTTCACTTCTATTCAAAGCCGTCAATGAGTCTTTACGTTGAGCCTAGGCAAGTGTTTTGGTTCCTGACAAGCTTTCACCTCGGCAGGATAAGTGCCTCAGTGCGTACTAGTTCTACTGGCTGTTATCTAATCTACCCGTACCCTAGCCCTAAACAGTAAACAGTAGGTATCAGCAGCCGAAGGTATTGCTGGTACCATTCAAGCTGCGCCTATCTGAATGCTGATGAAGAGATATCCTGAGCTCTTACAAGAGTAGCAAGCACTCAGCAGCTTATATACCGGTTATATGCCTGCAGGATTACCCAGGCCCACGCGGCAATAAAGCTCACCCTCTTGTGGGGTAAGTCGTGGTCAGATCTTGTACACTGAAGCTCTCTCCTCCAATTCTCCTCCAATTCTCCTTGCACAAACGGCGACTCCGAATCTCTACCATGCTTTGCTAGCCTCCGTGATCTCAATTCTGGCGAAGCATCCTCAAATATAGGTCCTGAGCCTAATACAACTTATTGATACCCGGCAATATGGACGTGGCAACGGCAGTTTCAGGCTACATCTCCAAGATGGTGTCCGCTGGGAATTCCGCCTTGGGTACTTCCTCTTCCAAGATGAAGATCCTCTTGCTCGACAGTGAGACAGTGCGAGTCTAAGATGACTATAAAGAGAAGGCCTTCTGCTAATCATTTGCCAGATCAACATCGTATCAACGGCCATAACCCAGTCCGCTTTGCTCAATCATGAGGTTTACCTGGTCGAGTTTGTGATCCTTCGGTAGTGCAGAGAACTTTGCTAATCATTGGTCAAGCCGGCTTGACAATGCCTCCAGAGAGAAGATGCGCCATCTGAGGTGCATCTGCTTTGTGCGCCCTTCGCCAGATACAATACAGCATCTGATTGATGAGTTTCGAGAGCCAAAGTATGGAGAGTATGCTATCTGTAAGTATGTCTCGATCGCCGCCCCGAGAGGTTGCCCTACTAATAAAGACAGATTTCACAAATGTCATTCGCAAATCATCGCTCGAAAGACTGGCAGAAGCGGACAACAATGAAGTGGTCAAGGCCATCCAGGAATACTTTGCCGACTATATTGTCATTAATCCAGACCTCCTCTCATTGGACCTCGGCTTCCCAAAGCAGCGCCTTTGGAGCAACAGCCCTGATATTTGGAATTCTGACTCACTTCAACGCTGCACGGAAGGACTCATAGCCCTTTTGCTGTCTCTGAAAAAGAAACCCCTGATACGATATGAAAAGAATAGCTTGATGGCCAAAAAGCTAGCTATCGAAGTTCGATATCAAATGACGCAAGAAGAGCAGCTCTTTGACTTTAGAAAAGCAGATACCCCACCAATATTACTGCTACTGGACCGACGAGACGATCCGATTACCCCATTGCTGACGCAGTGGACCTATCAAGCGCAGGTGCATGAACTACTTGGGATAAAAAATGGCAAAGTGGATTTGAGCGATGCACCAGACGTACGGCCGGAGCTCAAAGAAATTGTTTTATCACAAGATCAGGACCCTTTCTTCAAGAAAAACATGTACCTGAACTTTGGTGATCTTGGTGATACTATCAAGGACTATGTTCAGCAGTATCAGTCCAAAACGAAAACCAATGCGAACATTGAGTCAATCGCGGACATGAAGCGATTCGTCGAAGACTTCCCAGAGTTCAGGAAGCTATCTGGCAATGTTAGCAAGCATGTAGCTCTTGTCAGCGAGCTCAGCAGGCGTGCCGCTGAAGATTCATTGCTAGACGTTAGCGAAGTAGAGCAAAGTCTTGCATGTAACGATAACCATGGTAATGATATCAAGGTATTCGATGACGCTTTCTATATCTGTCCTGTTTCACCCACTGACCCGACACCTAGAATGTCCAGCGGATTATATCGTCATCACAATTCTCTGCCGAAAGCAAGTTACGCCTTGTGGCATTGTATTCATTACGTTACGAGAGACATCCTTCGAACCAGATCCCAGTCCTGCTGGATCTCCTCACTGCTGCTGGTAACGTGTCACAACGCCGTGTCGATCTGATACCTAAATTGCTTGCCTACCATCACTCCCTTCAAGCGCCACCTGCTACTGGAGGATTTTCCGATCTCTTCGAATCTTCATCAATTTTTTCGGGCGCCCGAAGTAGGCTGAAAGGACTCAAAGGGGTAGAGAATGTCTATACCCAACATTCCCCTCGCCTAGAAGCAACACTGCAGAATCTCATAACAGCCAGACTGAAGGAACAGCAATACCCCTTTGTAGAGGGTGGCGGATCCACAAGGGATAAGCCACAAGACATCATCGTATTTATAGTTGGCGGCGCAACTTATGAAGAGGCAAAGATGGTTGCCCAGGTCAACGCTAGCTCTCCAGGTGTAAGGGTGGTTCTTGGATCGACAAGTTTACACAATAGCACCACATTCTTCGAAGAAGTCGAGGATGCAGTATCGAGCTGGCCGGAATCCGCTCCTACTACTGCCGCTGCGAGGCTAAGAAAGGAGACGGCAAGAAGGTGAAGGGAGGTATTATTAGCAAGCAGCGCCGGAATTACGACTGGAACCATTTGTGGGCGCTTTTTTCTGTAAGCCGAATAGGGACCATCATGTGTGGGCCAGGGGGAGTAATTATCCGTACACTACATTGAGAGCAATTTGCGACATGATAGAAGTTATGAAAGTCTCCATGGTCATTCTAGTGCTGCCCGTTTCATTCTGGGCCAATGATTGCTGCTTTGAAGACCGACTTGTTAATAGATCCAGCTGCCTTGCCCCATGATTACACGACCCAGTTGCTGCAACCCTATTGCAAGATTCCATAGGAGGTACAGGGTTGATGTCGATATTAATGATCTCTCCGAGCGTGCGCCTCCCTATCTACAGCTGAGTCGACAGAATTGACATCATGATGGTCAATTCAGCGTTCGTAGACAGATTCGAGCAGGCCATGGATGATCACACCAATACAATCTCAACCTGCAAACTATCCCGGCACTTTTGCCAACACATAGTCGAACAAGCTCGTTCAACTTCAGTCGTCCCAGATCCAGGAACTTTACTTATAGCACACAGAGCACGGGGGCTTGGACTTGGTGAAGCGATTGCCATGTTGAAGATATTGCATAGGCCGAAGGACCTCTATCATTCGGGAATGGAATGAGAAAGGGTCACTTCGATGCTGTGGCTGATCTGGCAGAAACGCTTGTGGAGGTGAAGAAGGTGAAGTTGGATTGTTGTGGAAACAATGGGTTTGTAGCTGATGAGGAGTGGTCCGTGGCTCAGCAAAGGGGTTATGCAGCTTCACATCCGATCGCTCTCAATATAGACGGGTTTGGGAATAGTCAATCGTGCTATCAGGATTACCCGTGTTAAGGGTGCTATTCTTAAAGATGCAAGATGCTTTTAGATGTTTTGTAGTCTTGTTTGCACGGTGTCGTGGACAGAACCTGGAAGACTATGACACGCTAATATGCTTGAATCCACACCGTGATCAAATTTTCAGTCTCGGCTTGTGTATGCTGTGCCATAGAACTATAGAGTTTCACTCTTGAGCGCCGTGACGTTCATTGTATCTGATACAATAGACACTTCTTCCGGTTACTCTGAGTTGTTTACGGATTTAGTCGGATTTAAGCGGTACAGATTGGCCAACATTATGGCCTGTACTAATTCGCTATCCATAGTCCACTACCTTGTTGCCAATGGCCTTTTTCGTGAGCATTAGAGCCCCTGTGCAGAGGTGCTGGGGCCAGAGCCCACGGGTAAGGTCTCATGCCTCCCGCAAAGTTCGACGTCGAGGGTTTGCCACCGTTGCCGAGCGCCCAAGGTATGTGATCTATAGCAGCATGGATGGACTGCTCTTATGGTCATCATCGCTGACACATAGCAGTGCGTACGATGTAGTCGTGATTGGTGGTGGCCACGCTGGAACAGAAGCGTCTGCCGCCGCCGCTCGGTCTGGTGCAAGGACAGCTCTCGTCACGCCATCTCTATCGAATCTCGGTGTCTGCTCATGCAATCCTTCGTTTGGCGGGATCGGCAAGGGCACTATGATAAGAGAAATAGACGCTCTCGACGGGCTGGCTGGGCGAATTGTGGACAAAGCTGGGGTGCACTTCCGAGTGTTGAATAGGAAGAAAGGGCCAGCGGTGTGGGGACCACGAGCTCAGATTGATAGGGAGATTTACAAAAAAGAGATGAAAGCCGAAATCTTGGCCACGCCAGACTTAGGGGTCTTGGAGGGTAAAGTTGCCGACATTATCACTGCACCGTTTACAGATGGTATTCAGAAGAAAATCGTTGGAGTCAGACTTGAATCGGGGGAGGTACTGGATTGTGCAAAAGTGGTCATCACGACAGGGACTTTCCTAGGAGGTGAAATCCACATTGGCTTGGACGTGTTTCCAAGTGGAAGGATGGGGGAAGCAGCTACGTTTGGACTTAGCAATTCCCTCAAAGAGGCCGGTTTTCGTTGCGGTAGATTGAAGACGGGCACACCACCTCGACTTGACAAGAAAACCATCGACTTCTCCCGTTTAGAAATTCAATCTGGTGATCAGCCCCCAACGCCCTTTTCGTATCTCAACGATAAAGTGTCTGTTCAGGAACAGCTACACTGTTGGAGCACAGAGACGAATTCCGCTACTCACAAGATCATTGAAGAGAACTTGGATCAGAGCATACACATACGTGAGACGGTGAAAGGACCCCGATACTGCCCATCACTTGAATCCAAAGTTATTCGCTTCGGACACAGAGATAGTCACAAAATATGGCTTGAGCCGGAGGGGTTCGATACGGATGTGATCTATCCTAATGGAATATCTATGACCGTACCTGAGGCTGCACAGAATGCTATGCTCCACACCATCACTGGCTTGGAGAACGTCAAGATGCTGCAGCCCGGGTACGGAGTCGAGTATGATTATGTTGACCCGCGCAATCTACGATCGACCCTCGAGACGAAGCTCATTTCGGGTCTCTACCTAGCAGGTCAGATCAATGGCACGACGGGTTATGAAGAGGCCGCTTCCCAAGGTATTGTAGCTGGCATCAACGCAGGGCTTGCCTCGCAGGGGCGGGAGCCAATGACAATCGGCCGAGGCGATGGCTACATCGGTGTAATGATCGACGATCTCATTACCAAAGGTGTGAGCGAGCCATACCGGATGTTCACCTCTCGAAGTGAATATCGGATGAGCGCGCGAGCAGATAATGCAGATCTTCGTCTCACGGCCAAAGGAAGACTTGCGGGAGTGCTTGGCGACAAGCGTTGGACACATTTCTCCAGCCTTGCTGCAGAGATGCGAAAACTTCAGACGGCACTCGAAGATGTCAGGATGAGTTCACATGCTTGGATGAAGTTGGGGTTTCGAGTCCATGAAAATGCATCAACCAGGTCCGCTTTCGAGCTCCTACGTCTCACCGAAATCTCTGTCGATTCGTTGATTCCACACGTACCCCAAATCGCGGCATTCTCGCCGCATGTCAGAGCTCGTGTGAGAATCGAGAGCGTATATGCTCCTTACGTCGAGCAGCAAAAAGCTGCCATTGGTGTCCTGGAACGGGACGAACAGCTGAAATTACCGACGGACCTGGACTATTCTAGTGTTCATGGACTCAGTATCGAGGAGAGGGGCGTACTCGAAGTCGCGCACCCCGAGAGTGTGGGTATGGCAAGAAGGTGCGAGGGTGTCACACCTGCGGGCGCGTTGAGATTGCTCGCTTTTGTCAGAGGAGCCAAGGAGCGAGATCGCAAGAGAATAGTTATGGAAGAGGTGGCGTCGAGGAAGGAGCAGTATGCCGGACTGTGATTTTTCAGGATACTGGAACCAATCCTCTTCATCAATCTTTTGGATCCCGATACACCCGCTCCACCATTACAGGAACAGCCAATCCTTGTACAGCAGCTCGGACTTCGAGGCCGCCTGCCTACTCAATGGCTCCCAATGTCAGGTCTCGCCCCCCACCGAGTGCACTTTTCTCAACCTCGATTTGGGACAAGCTTAAAAAATACCGCACACCATGCGTATGAAAGCCTAAATTCGAAGTCATCAATCCCAACCTTGGAAATCCCGAACATAAGATACCGACCGTTCTGGAACATTCTACGAATCCTTGCAAAACCTCCGTGTATGGATCACTTGATGAACGCAAGTATACAGACGAGAACCTAGGCATTATGATCAGGTGTAATTCAGGGCATGCACTCTAGCCAACGAGATGGGTCCTGCGGAAAAGCTACCGGTAAGCTTGCGAGAGAGAGCTGACTACCGACGGCTCTCTTATCGTCGATAGACATATGAGGTTTCTAGGGTGGACCTCCGGATCCCATTCGTGAGCGTGGGAAGATGGTGGGGATGTTGGGGGTGGGGTTGGGGATTCGGTGTAGAGAGGGAGAGTTACGTGGACATACCCATGAAGGAAAGATTTTGTGATGGAGATTGCTCCATCATTACTCGAAAGTACTAAACCAAGACAGGATCGAAGCCCTACTTATCGTAACCTCCATTCACAAATCCCCTCCCATATCCAATCAATCATCTGTATGAACAAAACCGCAGGGCTCAAATATATGCTATACCAAATCATGCACGTTTCGTTTTCAATCCACTCATTTATCATCTTTTCTTTTCATTAGAACATAGCTTTCATGCTCTGCTCTGCTCTGCTCCGTAGCTAAACCTGCCATTCTATCACGGAACTTTTCCTTCTCTCTCTCTCTCTCTCTTTCCCCATCGATGGAAAGCGGGCAAGGTATCTATCGTACAGGATTAGTAACTACTTATCATCATTCCCCCCGCCCATTTTTGGTTATCGCTAGCGATCGCCATGCTGAAAAGCAATTGTTCTCCTTCTTCATCGTCATCATCAACATCAACATCAACATCGATATCCACCACCCGCTCACTTCCACAAGATTATAATCCCTTCGACCGCGCCTTCCCATCCAACCCCAACATCTTCCTCCTCATCACCTCCGCCGCTCCCAAAGGTAGCGTCTGGCTACTACTCTGCCCGCTCCCCGTCCCATCACTGCTGTTCCCACTCCCACCCCCACCCCCGTTTCCATTCTGAGCCTGATACTGCTGGCGTTGCCTCCTTGCCTTTTTCCCGCCCAGGGTCCCGAACAGGGTTGATAGGAAACGCGGATGGTGGGCGCGGGTGCCGATCATGGGTTTGAGGATGTTGTCTTCTCGGATGGCTTTGTGGTAGTTGCCGGCGCCGCCGAGGCCGCTGTGGAAGTAGACGGTGCGGGGGCGGGTGTTGGGGGTGGTGCTGTTGGTGTTAGTGGCGGGTTGGGGGTGGGGAGGGGTGATGATGGTGGTGGTTTTGGCGGGTTTGTGGAGGGAGGAGGAGGAGGAGGTGGAGGTGGAGGTTGAGAGGGTGGGTGCGTGCATGGTTTTTGGAAAGGGGGATGTGGAGTCGGCTGGTGGGAGGGTGTCGGGCGAGGTTGAGGCGGTGTCTTTGGAAGGTGGAAAGGAGTTGTTGAGGGGTGGCCAGGGGTTGTTCGCTTCTGGTTCTGCTGGTGGGGTCAGTGGCTCTTGATGGTTTTCTGGTTTGGGTGCTTTTAGAGGTCGCGAAGGACTTTCGACGTGAGGGTATGATCTGAGTGGTAGGTTTGGAAGAGGTGGAGGGACCGCAGGGTCAAATTGATGAGGCGGTGGTCCTTGTTCGGGTGAAGGAGCAATTGGAGGTTGCTGTGTTGATGGTGATCCTTGTGAAGGTGGTGAGGAAATGGCACAGTGAGGTTGTGCCGGTGAAGCTGGCAGTGGAAGTGAAGACAGCGTAGGGTGAGGTTTGACAGGTGATCCACGTGAAGGTGGTCGATGACAGGTTGTGTGAGCAGATGGTGTGGGCAATTGACCCTCAGGAAGTGGTGGCAAGGATTCGGTGGGTGCAGAGGAGGGTGGGTGCGTCGGAAAGAGAGTGTACTTGACTTTCCTGTCCATGTTCCTGAGCGGTTGAGGCAAAAGAGTGTGGGGAAAAGTAAATATGCGGAGAGATGGCGGCAGAAAGGTCAAAGCATTCACCACATAGGGACAGTGGAGCGCATGCGTGGGAAGAGCTGGATCATCAGTGGATGATAAGGTGCAGGAGAACCCACGTCAGTAAGATGAGGATCGCGTCTGAATATCACTTTAGTATCGTGAGGCAAATGAGTGAAGATTAAGTGAAAGTTGAAGAGATTACGGCGTTCGTTGTGCGATTTGCTGAGCGCACATCATTTGATGATCGTCCTGTCATGATTCAAGTAGTAGTAATCTCAGAGTGACCTTAAGCCATGTGCAAATTGTTCCTGAGCTTTCCCGTCAACTATGACACAAAGTAACCAGTCTTGGTGCCAATCGGCTTGTCTGGAGCCTTCTTGGCGATCCAGGAAGCTCGATGATGGGAGCTTCGAGGGGTTGTTACCTCGTTGGTTCTGGCGACCATGGTACCTTACCTAATAGCTAATAGATGTGAAAGGGGAGCATAGCAGATGCAAGATCTCGTAAGAGGTTGCATGAGTGGTAGTGAGCCCCCCTCGCCCCTTTTTGGTGAGAGGAGCGGCACGTAAGGTATGTTGTAATGCAACGGCTACTTGCGACAAGCGACCGTCCTCGGACGCGGGGTACATCACGCTAGAGAATCTTATTCCATGCCAAGACTCACTTCCGGGTTAACAGATGACGATTCCCGCAGGGAGTCGACTCCTTTGCAATTGGGTCCGTCATCTTCCCGTCTTTAGGATTGCTGTTCGATATCCATATGTGATGAAAACCCCTGGAATCGTCGCTGGAGAAGGACAGTACACACAGCTTCCGTGACTGCTGGTAATTCGACATCAGGTGCAGTAGCTTACATCCCTTGATTGCAAAATGTCTGCTAAGTGGGTCACACTGCTCCGCTTGGAACAGTCTGGTTATCGTAAATTCTCTTAGATGTTTGGCGTACGGCAGCATCACATTTCGTTAGGTAGTATGAAAGTGGGCGGCATGGGCAGGTGCATCCATATTCTTCGTGGTCTTCTCTAGTTCTGTTGATCCCAACAGCCTCTCCGCTGATTCGGCTTCATACACATATACCGTTGAAGTCCGGCCAAAGACCGGCTTCATCGTACTTTGAGGCGCCAGCTATTGGTACTAGCGGTCAATGGAGGCAGGTCTTGAGCAAAAGGCCAGGTAGATGTTAATGAGGGCTTCAACGTCCGTTGCTACCTGTTTCGCTCATTGTATTCGTACATCGCGATTATAAGCCTCGAGAATGTTGAGAATGTGGACTGTTTGGGCGTTGGAACATTTCGGGAGGCCGGCAGTCCCTACCGAATGAATCAGGTCCGCTTTCAACTTGTAGGGTCTGATTCCTGTCAAATCTTGACCTCTCTATTGCTACCTACTCCTGGTTCTCAAGACGCAATGCACTCTCAAACGATGTTGCTCAACAAGATGAGGTCTGTAGATCGAACGTGGCATTTGTGTTCAGACGTGTGACTAATCCTAGATCTGGACTGAGCTCACTTTACCAACATTGAGGGCGGTGGATATTTCCAGTTCGTTGGTCTGCGGTGAAGTCGGGGTTGCCTATCTGATTGCTGCAAGAAATTGGTCGTACGTAGAGATGCCGTGACTGTCAAATAGTGGCAATGATGCTGGATGTTTGGCCTTGAGATCTCGTCCATAACCTGGTAGAACCCTGTTTGCCTTACAACATACAGAGTCCCATTTCTCGTGATCGATGTCCGCTGTCCTCTCTCATGTTTCCTCGGGCTCTCACTGATTGTAGCATTCACATCTCCCCAATGACATACTCACAACCCTCGACACCCATCCAAACTTCATGGACTTTCCTGGCATCCACATCCACTCTGTCTCCCACCGTAAACACCCTTTTCTCCGGTTTTTGGTCTTTAGGGTATATAATTGTAAGCGTGCCCCGGCGGATCAGATGGGTGGTGAGGCAATCGTGCGAGTGGGGAGGATAGTGTACGTTGCTGCGCAGGCATGATCAGTGGAGCTTCAGTGTAAGATAAGGGGAGTCCAGGGCGCACAATCGACGTACGGGCCATCAGTCCAGGTAAAAACGCGAGGAAAGCCCCAAGAGCGAACCTGGGCTTCTGATTCTTCACGGGAAGGTAGATTTGGAGTCATGGCGGGATATGTGGGATTGGTATGTCTGCAGAAACCTAGTATTCTGTGTGGGAAGATCCACAAAAAAGTGACATAGGAAACCCCAAAAACATGGTGCAGTGCACAGGAGATGATGATGCGTGAACGGGGACTCGAACCCCGACCTCGAGCATGGGAAGCTCGAATTCTACCCTTGAACTATTCACGCATATGATGAAGGATTGAAATATGAAAGCTCCACTATTTATAACTATAATCATAACATCTCAGCTATTCCCATGACCGTATATGCCGGCAGGTGTCAGACGCGAGATCATAAGCCAAAGAAAGTGGTTCATAAATGGACTCCGCGCTATTGGAGGGATTTTCCTCCCGATTCCGCCAACGCCTTCGCTATGCCACCTGTTTACAACCCTTGCACCTTCCTGTAACTCGGCGGTTTCAAGGTCCTTCTCAAAACCTTGAAGCAGTATGGAGGAACTAGGCTGATAGCCGAAATCGCCGCCACCCTCCAAGCAAAAGCCCAAGTCCATACAAACTCCAAGTCAAAGTACCCCCCTAGAAACGGCACGCTACCCACATAGATGACCGCAGTACCCAATATGCTAACCGCCATGATCCAGTGCCACGTCACGATCTCAAACGCCACCATAATCAGCTCGTTGATAACAAGCACCGTAAAGCTTACACAGACCATGCGGTTAGAGTTCGTGTCGACTAGGATCTGACTGAGACCCTGGATGATGCCACCTTGGTAGATACTAATGGCGACCCAAACGAAAAAGGTACGATAGCTCAAGCTGTTGCCCGTGGTAAGCTCTTTGTACAATTCGGGATATAAATTCGCCAATCCCTCGTCCACGTCTTTATCCAACACCAGACTGAAGACAGGAGCCATGGTGTAAACAGTGGCATAGCCTACAAGAAGCCAATCACGGTACAAGGCGTGAGGCTGAAGCTGGGTAGCGATACTGTAGAATGTCTGGCAGACCGAGATAATCAGACCACGATGTATGACGAACTGAGCCAGCTTAGCGGAGCGCTTGTACGAGTTTCGACCGTGCCACACGAGAAGCTTGGTAAGATGGTGAAAGGTTGTTATCGAGAAGTCAGCAGCAAGAGATGCCTGCCGTCCCTCTTTGCCAACAATGCCAACCCCAACATCCGCAGCCTGGATCATAGAAACATCATTCCCACCATCCCCGATGCAGAGGACGCGCTTTCGAGTGAATTGTCGTATCAATGTTGCGACATCAGCCTTCTGAGTTGGAGAGCAGCGGCAGGCGATGACAGCGGGGAGCAGGACGGCGAGAGAGATGAAGTCGAGCCGATGGTAGCTCAGAAAGTACGAGAGGGAATCACCATCGATTAGAAGCGCGGTGGATTCGGGTTTGGAGCGGAGGAGGGAAAGAGCATCGGAAGCTGCCGAAGGGCCAGAAAGAGTGGATAGATGAGTGATGGTATGGATATACTGGGTCCGCGAAACAAGTTTAGCCGAGACAGCAACGCACCTTGCAGTTTCGACTTTGTCACCCGTCAGCATCCATATCTTGATGCCTGCATTACGAAGAAGCTCAAGAGAAGATTTGACGTCTTTTTGAAGCTTATCTTCAACACCAGTAACTCCAAGAAGTTCCAGATCATGCTCGAGATAGTCCGTCACCACTTTAGACATGCTGAGATCTCGTTTCTGAAGTGACATTGATGCCTGCTTATATAGGGTGGAGAATTCTTGATATTGCTGCGCAGACATCTTCTTTCTACCCACAACTAAAGTACGAAGTCCTTCACGTGCCATATTTGCTGTTTCTTCGTCAAGCCAGTCGTTTGCAGAGACTATTGAGGTCATGACAGTATCGGCACCTTTCTGATAGAACCATATTTCCGGCGAATTCGCTTCAGAGGACATGGAGGACTCGGTCCCTTGGACAAACTGGAGAATTATACCCATACGCTTTCCACTTGATGTGAAGGGAAACACCTCGAGTATCTTGACTCGAACCACTACTCGAGAGGTATCCACAGACTGGAGGGTGATCGTGTGCCGATCTCGGTGCATCAGTCGCAGGCCAACGCTTTCCGCCCACCGAACGATAGCAATCTCGTCCGGCGACGAAGCCTGATAGGTAGTGACGCTGTGGCCCTCTTCCTCTTCTGTGGACGGCGTCACATTGTGACAGAGTGCAAGCGCCAAGACCAGATCTCGTACTCGGGAGCCAATTTCACGTCGCGTCCTTGTTGCACTTCCGCCAGCGTTGGTGACGTAAGTCGAAGATGGTGTTGCTAGAGACATCGACAGGCTAGTATGTGATGATGCACTTATTGAAAACCCTTGCGATACATAGGCCCGGACTTCGTCCATGGCTTCATTGGCATATGAAACGGTGCCGACATGAATTTTCTTGAGGTCCATCTCATTCTGCGTTAGAGTGCCCGTCTTGTCACTTAAGAGGTACTCAATTCGACCGAGCTCCTCAGGTATTGTACTAGTCCTGACTACTGTTCCAGGGATGTCCTTGTCCCGTTCAATGAAACGAGCATATACCGTCTTGCCCATGTCCAGATTAACACGAAGGCTGATTGGGACAATGGTCGAGAAGAGTATGAGAAATCTCGTAACAGCAACGTACCAATCCTGACCAGGCCGACCTTCAATACCTCGAACGGCCACGAGTGCAATGGAAAGGGTCAAGGTAAGGGCGCAGAGTATCTTGGTTAGATTATTGATCTCGTTTTCGAGAAGCCCAGACTTTGAGCGAGACTGGGAGGTAGATAGAGCTTGTCGTGTCTGGGCTCCTGTATACACCACAACTGCAAGCACAGTAGCATTCGACGCTAGTACTGTGTTGGCCCATGCCGTATTGTCAATAGTCAAAGGAGAGCTCTTGATAGTGTGATCAGGTTCGATACCCTCTACTGTTGACGGAGATCGAGATGCATATTCGACCGTCCCGACGAATTCGTTCACTTCTTTGGATGGCTTTTCGGCCACAATTTTAAGCCGAACAAAATCGCGCGGGTCAAGCGACTGTGTAAGGGGGGAAGCAAGACGTAGCTTCCAATCTGTTTCCCCATCAAGCTGATCTGTCCGTATGAAAGTTTCACCAATGGCTTCACCATCGACTGATGGGGTAGAGCTGTGAAAAGAAGTTGACTGTTTCGGAACGGTCTTGATTGTCTTTGTTTCAGTGACAGCAGCGGTCTCGACACTTTCGACAAGTAAATCAGTATTTTCGAGAGGCCCACCTTTAGGGAGCCATTGGGGTGTGGCGAGGATCGATGATTCAACTGCATAGCTCTTTAAAATAACCAAGTCTGCCGGAATCCTCTGATCTTTTCGCAGTCTCAAGACATCTCCTACTTTGAGGTCCCGAGATCTAATATCAATCTCATCCACCTTAATGTTAGGATCTGTGCCTTGCTTACGTTCCCCAACATTCTCTTCTTCTTCTTCTATGGCATCGAGACGCGTAGAGTCCGGTGCTCCTTTACTTTTGCCTTTCTTTGGCTGCAACCGCGATCGCCCTTTGCGCCTTCCTTTGTTAGCACGTGAAGTGGGGGTTTCTTGCAACCGAAGTACAGTGTATGCTTCTTTGTTTGCCGCCGAGTCTCTTCTCCGTCGTGCGATATCATCCATCGCCTCCTTTCCTAATGTAATCGCAAGAACAAACACCAACGGTGCAACATATGTGGAAAGATATCCAATCCGCAAAGAGGGTATAATCTGTGACAAAGCGACGAGGAGGAAATACATATTGAAAAAGAAAGAAAATTCGTTATACAGAGTCTGAGGAAGAAAGCTCCAAGCAGAGTACTTGGCGTTTGACACGGCGTTTGGGGGAAATCGCGGCGGTGGATATTGTCCTATATCGATCTTGCGGGACTTTCCAGTACTTTGTGTTGTCCCATTCTCTTTTTGGGGTGAGTCCGCAGGACCAGACTCCGTCGATACAAAGCCCGGTAGCCGCAGATAGGAAGATAGTAATCCTCGGCCACCTGCACTTGCGGAGACACCTGACTCTCGGCTGTCACTTGGCTCGAGAAAGGGGGCGCCATTTTCCGAAATGGGCCCGCTGCCCGCTGGATAGTTTTGGTTTGCGCTCTTATCGAGTAAGCCCTGGGCATCTTCTCCCACATCAGACGCATCGTATAGACGCCTCTGACGCCCGAAACCCCTAGTCCTCCCAACTCGTAGACTTCTCAGAGGTATCCGCTTGTCCTTTGCGAATTGACTGCTGTATGGTCCTATTCCGTGCTGAGCTGTAGCTGGATCTAGCTCATGCTTGTCGAGCTCTATGTCAGATCCCGAATCGTCGGTAGGCGACTCTGGTTCGTTTGGCCGGTGGTATTGATGAGCTCTGGACATAATCTCATCAATGCTGCCTACTAGCCACGCCGATGTTCATCAGCAGCGATTTCTACAGTCGTCCAGTGTGCGATCAAATAGCATGGTAGGAAGTTACAGAGCCTCTGGGATTCCTGGGATGCAGTAATCTGACAGAGAGATTGTGCCCGAAAGTATCGTTTGTGGTGAAATGGATTGATTTCCTTGACTTGAGCATCTATCGATAGATGTACGGAGTAACAGTACTAAGTCGTAATATACGCTAGTTGACGGCAACCATAAGCCGACTGAGAGTATCCGAACTTCTCCCGCCGCTAGAACTGAAGTAGTGCAAGATGCTAGAAATTCGGTGTCACTCAAAGCTTATAGGCTCTGGTCTGTACCGACCAATGTGGCGTTTGTCTAGCTGATAGGTCCATTATTGAAGACATGTTTGTTGCGCCCCTTCTTCACGGCAAGGGACATTTCTTACAGCATACTCCAGCACATGACATGGCAGTGGCTGATAATCGGTAGTGCCTTATGATCGTGGATAGAGCTGCAGGTAATGGATGCGCAACCAACGATCGAGAATCAGCAGCATGGACTCGGCTCTTGGCATCCTGCAATGAGACCAAATGCGCATGAGAACAAGCACAATGAGGACAAGAAGACCGACGAAGCCTTTCCAGATTCCACGATTAAAGAGAGCACTTCTGAAGGAGGTCTCCAATCACTTCAGCTGCCATTTCGACCAAGAAGTGGCTTACAAGAGCAGCTACTGTTTCCTTCCTCTCAAACGGCAGATTCACGGCATGCCGATGATGTTATCCCTTCCTTGGATGGGCCAGAGGATATAGGAATTGAAGGCTGTGTGCCATTCGCGGGCGTGGATGGGTCTCGCAGACTAGCGGACAACGCGGTGGACGCTGATACGACTCAGACCGATTCTCCAGAATTCATACGTGAATTCCAAGATTCTACAAAGGAGACGATACATGGACCCGCCCAGCAAGCATCTTTACTCTTAGATGATGATACACGCGAAGTCCCAATGGCTCCCACTTCGGTTGCCAGCGACGTCAAAGAGACTGTAGGCCACAAGCGGGAGATGGATAGAGCCTGGGAGGTCGCAGAGAAAGAACTACCATTGAAGAGGTTGGCTAACCTCAGCCGAACGAACTCATTTCCTTTGGTGCCTCCATTACTACAGGATCGGCTTGTGGCACCGCTTTCGCTTCCGCTTTCGCAAGTTGAGGATATCATAGAAGAAGATATGACTGCGGGGGCCTTAGACCACGAATTCACCAACAACGCTTTTCCTTCCATACCTATGAAGGATGATGCGCCTCAGATTCCTATTCGAGCAACAGCTCAAGAAGATTCACACGATTACTTTGCAAATCCGCTAGCACAGGCAACTACATCTATAGGCGAAACGGGAGAGGGTTCAAGATATGACGAAGGTCTACCTCTTATCCAATCATTGCAATCAGAATCCACGGAATCCTTGGAGGACGAAATAAGAGCGGAGGCTAAAGCTCCTGATTCAGCAGACGAGGAGAATCCCTTCAATAAAAGCGCGTCACAACTGTCTGAGGACATATCTGCCTTCAAACCACTTCGATTAGATCGGAAATCTACTGCTCAGGTATTGGATTCGATCCATTACACGCAACATAGTACGACACACCCAGATTCACAATCAGTGTATGACAAATCCTCGTTGGCAAATTCGATGATGGGAAGTATCCCAGTGGCGCCGCATACCTCACATCCGCAAATCTTGTCGGGCAGATCGACAGACGAAGATTTGGCTGACTTATGGAAGGCTGCACTTGGTGATGATGACCTCCTTGAAGAGGACGAAAATCCGGTGGATCCTGCAGCGTTCTTTGACGACGATGGCGAGGGCTTCCTCGAAGGGTTTCAAACCCAACCAGAGGAATATGTTCCAAGATCAGATACATTTCCTCCAATTCTTGAACCTGTCTATAGCTCTGACGGCAATATTGGGGGTCCTAGAGAGACCATTCCCAGGCCAACTGCAATTCAAAACAGATACCTGCCAAATTCAACGTCTCAGCCTGCACCAATTCAACAACTGCCGCAGGGGACATTGTCTCTCAACCATTCCGCTTCTGCACCAACAGGATTCACAGATCCAATGAGGCAGCCATCGTACTCGTCGCAGACAAGCTTAAGACCTCAAATGCCATCATCGACGCAAAGCTTTGCCGATAAGTCCAAAGGAGGGTATACTTCACCTTATGATCTTCCAATGGAGATTACTCGACCCAAAAAGCACGGTACGTTTCAACCAACGAACCCCAGTCCTGATGTACAGCCAACATCAAGTCGTCCTCCGCCACCAAGAAGTAGCAGCATGTTCACCGGCGTACCTCCCCTCGTCAAGTCCCAACCTCCGATACCGCGTCCACCCAATGCTATTTCATCTACACCGAATGGCAACGCCATTTCGGTTCCTTCAAAGGCTCCGCCTAGCCAGGGTAGTTTCTTTGAAGAGTTGCAGCCGTCATCTAAGCCTCGTCCATCAAGTAGTATGGGTAGATTTGTGTCATCGGTCAATCAACCAACTCCACCGCCACCAGTATCATCCCAGCGAGAGCCAGTAAGACAGTCATCTTTTCCCCAGGCTCCAGTTTCCAGGCCAACAGAGAGCCTGCAGCCATACCAGCTTCTACCGCCTGAGAGGATGAGCCTCTATGGGCCTGCAGCTCAGGCAGATCATGCAGGTCAGACTGTACCTGCAGTGAACGCAAGATACTCACCCGCTCCACCACTGAAACCTAGTGCTCCACCACCAAGTAATCGTTACGCAGCGTCTCCATCAACTGGTAGTCGTCCCCTACCCCCTCAAGCTCTACCCTTCCAACCTCGCACATCTAGTCCACTTGCGCAAGGTGAATCTCTGCCATTGCAGCATCAAGAAGGATCAAAATCTGATATGTCGTTCCGCCGGTCTCAACCAAGTGTCAGACAGGTCCCTTCCGCTCAAGAATCGGAAGCTCCCAGCTTTTCTGTTCCATATCATCAAAGTCAGAACATCGGTCCAAGTGCCTATCCGAGCGAGAGTACCGTGGGAACGGATATTTCATATCAGACGAGACAATCACCTCCCACAACCCATAATACGTCTCTAAATAACCTTGCGCAGGACCCGTCACACCCTCCTGTTGACTCACCCCCCAGTGATCTTGTCTTTGACAGAGAAGCCTTATTTCCACAAGACAGAGAGATGCCTTCATACACGCCAACGGTACCAAGTCATGGCCCACCTCGCAGATCTCAAACCTCGTCGCCAGGCGCAGGTAGATACATGCCGCAAGCTGTGGGCGCTCAGATTCCGTATCAACGGCCTGCATCTGTTAATAATCAAATGTCGCCTCTGTCTGCAGAGACTAAGCTGCCCTTCTCAAATCAGGCAAGACCAAGGGGAAACACTTTTTCTAAGCATCTAAATTACATCAGACCGACGGACGGTCGGGAGCTGGATCTTCTAGAAAGGTGGAAAGGATCTCCGATTTTCTCGTTCGGATTTGGTGGTGCACTTGTAACAAGTTTCCCAGCACGAGTCCCACGCTATGCCGCTGGACAGCCTACACCCATGGTTAAGTGCAGCCCTGGTGAGATAAGGCTGCAAGATGGCAAGATTCTTCCACTTGAAGAGGACATCGCAGCCTTCCCCGGTCCACTGAAATCGAAGGGCAAGAAGAAAGATGTTCTGGATTGGCTGCAAGGACGCATATCCAAAATGGAACAGGACGCTGGAGCTTACACCAACAGTGTGACCCTTCCAGACCCCAGCAAACGCCACGAGGAGAAGATAATCTTATGGAAGGTTGTGCAGGTCTTTGTTGAGAATGATGGTGCGATTGAAAGCAGTCCTTCGGCAAAAACAAGCATCACATCGATCCTTTCCCCAGAACTGATCCAAGACGACAGTGCACCTCTCCCTCTTCGATCCGCGAACGTTTCTTTTCGGGCAATCACCCGCCACAGCGGCTCGAGAGCAAGTGCTGATCCGGTTTCTCCAGATACAATGGAGGGGTTGCGTAAACAGTTGCTAAATGGGGAGCGGGAGAAGGCCGTCTGGCACGCAGTTGACCATCGTTTGTGGGCGCATGCAATGCTCCTTTCTTCGACTCTGGACAAGAACATATGGAAACAAGTATCACAAGAATTTGTACGCCAGGAGGTGAAGACATATGGCGATAACACAGAGGCACTAGCTGCTCTATATCAAATTTTTGCCGGTAACGGGGATGAATGCGCAGACGAACTTGTCCCACCTTCTGCCCGTGCCGGTCTTCAGATGGTAAGCAAAACCGCGGGTAGTGGCCTTAGTAAGAACGCACTCGATGGCCTCGACCGATGGCGGGAGACATTGACTTTGATTTTAAGCAATCGAAGTCCAGATGATGGAGATGCTTTGGTTAGTTTGGGACGACTCTTGGCTAGTTATGGAAGGACTGAAGCAGCACATGTCTGCTACATCTTCGCCAAATTGCCTGGACTCTTTGGAGGCCCTGATGAACCGCAAGTCAGTGTCGCTCTTCTTGGGGCTGACCATATTCAGCATCCGTTCGAATACGACCGCGACATTGATAGTATCCTTCTCACAGAGGTGTATGATTTTTCGCGGACAATACTTGCCTCATCTTCGGCTGCGACAGTGTCACCTCATCTACAATCGTTCAAGCTATACCACGCATTAATCTTAGCTGAATATGGCTACAAGTCTGAAGCGCAGCAATATTGTGAATTCATTACAAATACTTTGCATTCGACAACCAAGCGCTCGCCGTATTATCACAATCTTCTACTGGGAGCTCTAGACAACCTGATGGAACGATTGCGACAAGCGCCGAAGGACAATTCTGGGTCGTGGATATCGAAGCCAAGTATAGACAAAGTTTCTGGATCGCTTTGGGCTAAATTCAATCAATATGTCGCAGGTGACGAAAGCGACGCTGCTTCCACGGGATCTGGCAAAGGCCGTGATCCAGCTGCAGGACCTTTTGCTGGTGTAGCAGGCGATTCACCCACACTTAGCCGGACGCCCTCCTCGAATGATCTTTACAGCTCCTACACACAGGGAGTCGGTATGAACCAATCAGCGCCCATGGCAAACTCATCCGTCTCTCGCTATGCGCCGGCTGGTTTGTATACCCCTAGATCGTCTCTTGAGCAGCAAGGGCGTTCGTCGCAAGACTTTCATCGCCCATCACAGGTAGATACACTCCGACCCGCCTTTTCCCAACAGCAATATCAATCGAGACCCACATCCTCAACGAGCTCACAGCAAGAAACACACAAACCGACTGTGCCATCTACATATTCTTCGCGTGCTGACAGTTACCTACCTACGCCGCCTTCGCAACCCCAATACATACCCGAGCCTCCACCAGAAGAGCCCTCGTCATCCCTTTACCAGCAAGAAATCTATCAGCCGGCTCCACCATTAGAACCACAAGTGTCCCGAGACCAATCTCAACCTCATGCCAACCATGAATCGAGTAGTGGCTACAACCCGCCGTCATCAGCTTACGTTCCCGCATCCTTCGCGTATGGAGCACCATCCACAAATGGCTACGAGCCGACTTCCTCGAGCGGCTATGATCCCCCATCTTACAATTCTGAGATACCTCAAGCCGAAGGATCTCCCGTGGAAGAAAGACCGAAGAAGAAGTCTTTCATGGATGACGACGACAACGACGATTTCGAGGCTCGAGCAGCTGACATGCGAAGGAGGGAAAAGGCTCAAAAGGACCGCGAAGCAGATGAAGCCTTCCGGCGAGCCGCAGAAGCTGACGGTAAGCATATCCACTTTTAACCTTGCGCTACGATTTGCTAAAACCAAAGCAGCCCAGAAGGATAAAGCACCCCGACTCAACCCCAAGAAATCGGGTTGGTTTGGTGGCTGGCTCGGCGGCAAGAAGGAAGGCGAGGATGCTCACGGTACTCCAAACGCGCCCATCAAGGCCAAACTAGGCGAGCAAAGCTCTTTCTATTACGATGCGGAAAAGAGAAGATGGATCGACAAGAAGAACCCCGATGCAACGCCTGCGGCTACCGCCACCCCACCTCCACCCAAAGGTCCACCATCAAGAGCCGTCAGTGCCTACGGACCGCCACCGCCATCCACGGGTGCGACTCCACCCGTGCCTCCACTTCCTGCATTGACGGCCCCGCCCCCAATCAAACTCACGAAGCCTCCGACTTCAAACTCAGCGCCTTCGGATCCGCCGTCTCAATACCCATCGCGCACTGCTTCTCCAGCCTTAAACGCCAGCATCGCACAAGCGACTGAGACATCCGCCCCAGGCCCACCTTCCGGCCCGCCGTTGGCCCCGCCGTCTAGACCTGCAACGGCCATGAGCGGCGCTAGCAGTATCGACGACTTGATAGGGGCACCGCAGGCTAGGAAAGGCGGAACTATCAAAAGGGCTAAGAAGAAGGGTTATGTCGATGTCATGGCCAAGTGAGCCTTTATCTGTTTCTGTATTTAGCATCTATTATTCTGGGACTGGCGATAGGCAGCTTCTTTTTTGGTGTCGCCTTTGTACATATAGCGAGCGTTGGAGTGGCGTTTGACGCGTATGTTTGTGTCCTTCTATTTGCATGGCATGGAGTCAATACTATCTTCGTACGGTTTAGAGTCTGAGATGTATGACTCGACTGAAATTCAACTAATTCGACGCATGATCTTTCCCCTTTCATTGTAAATCGTCGTTTGTCTGGCCCCTGTGTATCAACAAGTTGTTCTGTAGTGCTCCATCCTCTCCGTTTATTGAGAAGTGGAATCCCATGTCATACAATGGCAGGATACCCCGGTAGCAGCCCGGAGGTACACTGTCCAAAGCTCTCTTGGTGCAACATCCGGTGGCTCGCCGTTACAGGGTGCCGTCCTGCTAGGCGATCGACCCTGCGAGCCTGCTATATCACACTGCGACTTCAGCTCTCACAGAGTCTCTTATATGAGTAAGAGTTTCGAATCGCAGATTAGTCGGGAGGATATACTGCTAAATAGGTTTGATTGCTTTTGACCCTGGTTCAGTACAATTGGTGGAGGTTGTGTCCTTTTCAAAAGCTGGCTGGTGTTCTGAATGCCCGGTAGGAGATATTGATGATTGAAAAGCTGCACCTTGAGATCAGCGTCGGTATACGGAGTAGACAACAACAAGTACAACACAGTTGCCAAACCTGATTATGCTGGGCGCCAGCGCCTTGATGAAAGGGAAGTGTACATGTATAGGATCCTTGATTGAATAATATAGTATATCATAGCAGAAGCCACACTAGCCGAGTGAGAATTGCTACAATGCTGTACATTTTTCCGGACAAGCTGCTTCCAAGGAGCTAATTTGCATATTGTAAATCAACGCTGATAACTCTCTACCAACAGGTAGGGCGATGATTAAATACATAGCAGTATCCGACCAGCGCGGAGCGAAATTGGGTATCTCGAAATAGAATTGAACAAATAATGGGTAGGCCGCGAAACAGATTGCTGTATTGCCCGGATGCCTGGGACCTTGCTCGTACTTGGACAGCAGAGGTATCTCTTTGTCCATGGACCCCGGTTTAGTCGTCGGTCAAGTCCACCGTCTCGATTGGTCCCGAGCGACGAACCCTCTTATTCGCACTTCTGGCCTCCGTAATTTCTAGCCCTTCGGCATCCTGGGCTTCTCTTTTGATCCTTCTATTTGCGTTCGAACCTTCCGTTTTGCATTTGGCGTCGCCTTCAAGGAGGGCTAGTTGAGCCTATATGTAATGTTAGTGATGTATTGAAGTATAACGCCGGGAATGAAGAAAGACTTGCTCGTAGGTCTTGTATCTTTTGCTCACGGCCGGCGGCGCGAGGGGGAGAAGGTTCGAGGTCTGGTGACGGGGACCGAGGGATGCAGCCCAGCGTTTGTAATGTACCTTATCAAGCGCTCAGTTCTGACATCGCAAGTCTTCAGCTAGTACTCACTTCTTGGTCGATAGAAGATAACGGTCGTTAGTTTTTGACCGTCCGCCCCGGGCATAGTGCTATAGTCGTACTTCGGATAACTCGGCGCGTCTGTGATAACCTCGTTAGTCGTCCTACTCGCTACCGTTAGACAGCTTTGAATGATATTCGCAGGGTATTTTACCCAACGTTATTTACGATCGCCTTGCCCTTGAGCAATTTTTCAGGTATTTCCTTAATCGGCTTCGCCAGTGTCGTAGGGAAAGTCCTGGGCCTCGCGTGTTTGCCTCGGTACATCCGGTCCACCTCTACTCGGATTTCACCAATGCGCTCAATTTGATCCACAGTAGCTTTGCCACTTGCCGTGTCGACTACTCAACCGTTAAAAACGACAATCAAGGGTATGAGCGTGTATATTTGACCTATATCCAGTGGGGAGAAAATAGTTTCCCCCTCTTTCCACTGCTGGGATGCGTCGTCAAATTTGGTAATAAATTGGAATGTGTATTCCGCCGGACGGCCCTTGCTCCACGCGGAGCAAATGTCGTCAACCACAAATGGATGTTGCCACCCATTATCATTGTCGTAATAAATTACGGCACGGACTGCATCGCTTCTCTTGAGGTTAGAGAGCTTGAAGTTTTTATGTAAGCTGATCTTGACCTTGAATGTAGCGCCAGTGACAGCCTCTATGTAACGCTGGCGTGTCCGAGGTTCGTTGGCGGGCTCATCATCCGGATCACTGTAGAGCTTCAGGGTCTTGCCCGCGGAGATGACTTGAATGCCTAGCCCAGAGAAAGGACCCATCACGGTAGAGGTCTAAAATTCGGCCTCAGCCCTGTAAGCTTGTGGGGCGTTTATATCTGAAGTGAAGGTTGAAGTAAGTGAAAAGTATTCGCGTGTTGAAGCCTGGTAAGTTAGGCTTGAGCTTAGCCAAGGCTAAGCGTGCTGTCCTTAGCGCGCTTCCGGCAACGCGCTAGCACGTGACGTATCAGGAGGAAATTACTTGGCGTCCCCGTCATGATTATGTAATAAGGCCTTGGCTAGTAGCATTGCCTGTCACATTCATTTAGATTATTCGTAGCAGCATACATACATGGCTTTGGAGTCTCATTGATATCAATTATTGTTATTTCTAGGTGTACGAGTTTGCTTTCAGAACGGTGCATCCAGCATTAGTTGACTGATCCCCTTTTCTCAGGGCTATACAATCCTACGACTTGTTTCAATTCCACATTTTGTTTGCGGCAAATAGATCGAATTCCTATTGGCGCTGGTCCAATGGTGGAGCATGTGTCTTTTTCTCATTTAGGATAAGTAGATCTTCTAGATTGTAAGCTTGTCGCACAAAGTCCTGGTCATTCTCGAATACGGTGCGAAGTATCTTGGCTTTCTAGGTAATTACACGAATGGAAGTAGTTCTATTGCATCTCTTGTGTAGCGACAGGAGATACATTAATTCAAGTTCAGCAACTTATCCAAGTATCCACCAAAACTTTTGCCCGGGTATCATCGATTCCAAGTGCGCCATCACATGCCCCCTCCAACATTCTTTGTACACCCTATGAACGAAGAAATGAAGAAATCAGGGTTTTGATTGGCATGCAGAACTCTTTCTCCAGCTCTTCCCAAGAACCGCCCGGCTTGATGACTCTCCTGCTATGTGTGCGCACATGCTTTTCCAGCCCGTATGTACCACTTGTATTAGCTCCATCTTGTGAAATCTACGCTTCTTAGTAATTGATTTGGTTCGGCCATACCGCCAAAAGCTAGCTTGCCAATCCACTCATCGCCCTCCACGTACACTGGGGCGTCAGCATCCGAGGGCATCGGATATGAAACGTTGGCAGATGCATGGCTATTCCCATATTTCTCCCTCAACTTTTTGATCTCCTTCAGTCTCGTCCGCCAGCTGGACACATATTCGCCATGGCCAAGAAGTTCTGACCAGACCTGGCTGAAAACGGAGGCATTGAGAGCGATTTGACGAACGAAGCCAGGGAGGGCGTCTGCTGAGACGACCTTAGGACTGGCAGCAGGAGACAGCTGCGGGAATATCCGAGAGCTGAGAGTCTCTACCTTGTAGTAGCCAAAAACGTCCGCTGCTAAGAATCGACGCTGATCATCCGCCGGAGAATTGTTAGGTCTTCGCTTCACTGCGGTCGTTGCGCCGCCACGAGTATGAGCTTCAGGTGTAATCACAATGTTCACTTCGTTCATCTCGGATTGAAAGGTCTCGAAATTGAAGGGCGCTCCAGAGTCGTTGAAGATTATTTTCACACGATCGTTGCCTATATGGCTTTTCTTCTTATCACCTTTAGGATCGTCCACAATATCAGTAGGCATCATCGTCGTTACATGGAAAATCATTTCTGTCACTCGGTCACGCCATGCATAGGTGTGCGTTCCATCGTCATCGGATTCTCGATCTAGTCCTTGTGTATTGAACTTTGCTCCTTGAAGCTTGACTTTGGTGCCTAGTCCTGACAAAAATGCGTCGTACGCGTTTGTTCCAATAGTGTTAGCGAGGACATCTGCCTCAGAGGTTTGTCCTTCTCCAACGTAAATGACCCCCGCTTTGTGCCCGTCAACGGTGTCAACCCGATCGAAAATCCTGAGCGTTCTTTGAATGGATTCATCTACCGGAAGCCTAATAGGTTGCAGAGGGATCGGTACTGGGGCGATAGTGGACGTAAGCTGCAGTAACATATGGCATGGGAAAACGTTCTGGAGATCATCTGAGACGAGGCCATTGTTTCTCCTCCGACGTGGAATGTGGTGCTCTGGCAATTTGGCAGTGTTGTGACGATAAGAGGCATGTGTTGTGCCAGATGCTTGTCTTTTAATAATCTGACCGATGTTGCTGGTTGGCAGCATTTCGACGGTCACAATACTCATGCCCAATAACCACATCTGGAGAGTCGGTGTTTCGTCCAAGTTATTCGATAGTCCAAAAGGCTCCGTCTCTCCAAGGTCCGAAAAGGCGGTCCGATGCATCATGTCTAGAATAACCTGGCTCTGCTCCTCCAATATCTCATTCCCATTTGCATCTTTCCATGCAAGCTCCTTCGCTATCCAACCTACATGTTGAGCTCGTTGACCAACGTCGATAGCCAAGAACCAGAATATGATGACTTGATATGCGAGAGCATAAACGTAATCCGGGTATTCTTTACGTGATTCTGGCATATCAGCGATCTCTCCGGAAAGCCCGCTTCGTCGAGGAGACTGTAATATTGGCTGTGAGGATGGTTCACCACTAGTGTTTGAGCGCAATTCCCTTGTCGATCGTATGTAGCCGATGCATATGCCAAATATGGTCCTGACGAACGAGCCATCGTCTATGTTAGAGCCCGAGCGTGTATCGGGCAACCTTGCCGTGGCATTGGAGCAGGCTTCCGGTAGCCTAGCTAGACTGCCGAGGAACTCAAGGATATCAACAGCCAGATCTGATTGAGTAATTTTCATGGAGAGCTTCTGGTTTATGGCAAAGATATGCCGATCAATCACGGAAGGAATCTCATGACAGCACAACGCCAAAGCATGGATGCAACACTTTCCTACTCGGTCCCATTTGCTAATGCCAAGCGAGAAGGCACGCACCATGTTATCCAATTCTCGCCTACTAAGATGCTCGTGATAAGCCAAGAGCATAGTCAGGGTATGGTACAGGCAAAGCGCAACGTCTCCTCTGACCATCTTAGTGTGTTGTGGTGGCTTACTAAAGGAGCTTTTCTCAAGCTGCTCTATTATAACGTTGTGCAGATTCTGCAGTTGTCCGACGTGGCGCGAGAACAGAGACCTGTTGCTCAGCTGAGAGGGCAAGTGGACCAGGATGTAACTATACACTTCCCAATCGCCTCCGTCACCAAGGACATCAACCATGAGATCTAACCACGGAGCAAGATCTAAGACTATAGCATTCTCGTCAGTGGCTGGGCTTGAGTAGACAACCTGGCTCGGCCCTTTGCGCGGATCCTCGGGGAGTCCTCTGGTCACGTCGTTGTACATCCACAAAGGTGGTGTTGGTCGCGAGAATTGGTCTTTGAGGTTACTCGACCTTGTCACGGAGCGCGACCGCACCGCCCTTGTGGTGTCCACTGCGCTAGACCGACCCTGCCGAACTGACTGCGGTTGTTCCTGTATTGATTCCCTATCATATTGTATATGAATAGGGACTCGGAAAGCGGCTGTCGCCTCCGTCCTGCAAAGATTTCCTGCCAGACCATGACTGTCAGGAACCGACACGATTTCGATGGCTTGTTCGGAGTCACATCTCAACCGAGTCAGGAGTTTCATGACGCTCAGCCTAACGATCGTGAGCTTCGCAGGTGCAGCAGCTAGAAGAAGTGATTGGTAGACCCTGCTCGTTTTCGATGCGGATTCTGGTATGCATCTTAGGAAGAGTCGGATCAAGCAGTTCGCGGTAACATTAGTAACCTTTGCAGCTATTGTTGAATCCGACGACGCTATCCCTGATTCCCTTTCGATCAAGTCCACCAGAACGTCAAAGGTCTTGCTGGTAATGTCTGGGCCGCACACAGCTGCAATTTCAGATAGGGCATCCAAGGTTGAGCTAGGTAGCTCTTGCCCCTGGTCCAATTTTCTGCACATTTCAAGAAGATGCTCTTCGAATATGGTCTTATTGACTATATCCAGCCTCACTTCGACGAAGAGAGTGCTGAATGATCTGATGGCTGTAGCGCACGATACTTCTGATTTAGGGGGACCCGTAAATATGCAGTCAACGAGTCTCTCTAGCAAGGTTTTGCCTTTTGCAGAGGTCCCACCAACGCTAGGTTCACGGCTCCTATCCATCATTATGCTGAAAAGATTGTTTTTCAGGGAAATCTGGCTCTCCAATAGATTGGATAAACACACCTCAAGGTCTGGTTCAAAATTGATGTTAGGAATTTTATAGATCATAAGTAGTATGCGCAAACATGGCGATAATTCTTCTAAGGGCAAGTGAATGCGAGTTGTGGCCTCCCGTATAATCCTGACAACGCCGTGTAGGGTTTTGCGCGAAGTTGTCTGTTTTGCAATCGAAGTCATTCGATTGATCAAAATTCTTAGCTGTACATTATCGAGCGCTGCCGAATGATGGATGATAATGTCTCTGATGAGATATAAGGCGCCGATCAAACCCCTTTCTTCCCCCATCTTAGACTCCACAGCATTCGTCTCATGAAGTCCACCGGAGTCGTTTTGATTCGCGACTCCACTGCCAAGATTTTCTACAAGGTCACCCTTTAGGATTGCTGCGCTTGCTTTCTTTCCCGACTGGGCTTTGCGCGCAACCTGAGACGCCTGAAATAGATTTTCCAGGGACGAGTTGAGAAAGATGACGAGTTCATCTTGGAACGGCCCAAGGATAGTCCCATGTCTGGTCAGATCCTCTAATGCTGAAATCTGGAGACAAATTATAGATTGGTGTGCCGGCGTGATGATCATGTGGAAGAGCCTGTTTCGCATCTCCGGAGCCAAATCCGAGTGCGAGACCGAAGCCTTGAGTAAAGTGAAACCAGCGCATCTGGCTTCCAAAGTGGCGGATTCTACAGTCAGGTCTTCCGATATCCTCCATAGCTCCAGAATATTGTTGGCAGAGTAAAATGGGATCTTTCTGGCAACCTCGGCGACGATAGCAATCCGACGATCAAGGGGTAAGGTTGGGTCTAGATCATTCAGATATCTGGTTCTGAATGTATCTTCCTCGTTTCCGAGTCCGCTTCCCCTACTACTAGGTTGCATAGGAGGTTGACAAGGTCTAGCCCCAAGCCACTGTCACAAAGCTGCTGATTTGCATCTCAGCAAAGGCGCAACGAGTAATGAACAATGCTTTAAAATTGCGATAAGTGGTAAAAAAATCAGAAATTGGATTCGAGAAGTGATGAAGAAGGCAGATCAGGACCTTGTGGCCATACGGCAATCATGGGATATATCATATTCGTAACACCAAAAGTTTTCAGTTTATGGAAAGGGGCACCTACTCCAGGGCCCTTTCTTTGGTACAGGCACTGAGCACTTCTTAGGTCTGGATGGTGATCGTTCATCAACCAATTCACCCCTTTAGCTGAAGACCTTTCTCTTGACACTCCCATTTGTCCTCGAAAATAATGGGCAGCCACGTATTCTGACGGTAGCATCTGATTGGGAAGAGAAGTAGGTATTTTGATTGAAGACGTGCGTTGGAATATGCTACATCAGTCTACCTTTGCGATCGCTCGACTACGCCTCTTTAATATCTACCTTAGGGTCAAGCTTTTCTTAGCGCGTAAAAGTGGCTGAATGCTTGGCAGATTCAATAAGGTAAGTTAAGTACTTTACGTGTTTACTTACTAAAGCTAAAGTAATCGGCTAATTCATCATTCTACGGTGAGCTTTACTTCCCGAAACGACACATAGAAAATTCGATCCACTTGGGCCTTCTACTCTGACTTGTGCACAAACCTTTAGGCCTGCTGAGCGATGGCAGTCGACCTCCAGGGCCTTGCCCGTATCTTGGAGGCGAGCCTGGATCCTACACAGAATAAACAAGGTTGGCTTCGCACCATTCTCAGGCAGGTAACATGTACTAATTCAGATACAACAGCGGAGCTTGCTATTGTGCAAGAAGAACAAAAGCCGAATTTCTCTCTCTCGTTATTGCAGATCGTATCTACAGAGGCATATGGCGGTACTGCACGACTTGCCAGTGCTCTTTATTTCAAGAACTACGTGAAGAGACACTGGATCGTATGTACTTCAGCCATGTCGTTCAAGCGAGCAACTCGACCTACTAACGAACCTTTCAGGATGAGGAAGGAAACCACATGCTACCTCAGAACGAGGTCAGCGCCATCAAGCAAGAACTCATTGGCCTCATGATCGCAGTCCCATCCAACATCCAACACCAACTTGGAGACGCTATCGGCGTTATCGCGAATAGTGACTTCTGGGAAAACTGGGATACCCTCGTGGATGTATGTAGTAGATTAGCGGAATCTTCTTCGCGGAAGCTAAACTCCACCAGGATCTCGTGTCCCGGTTCACACCGGACAATCCAAAAATCAACAACGGAGTGCTCCAAGTCGCCCATTCCATCTTTAAGCGGTGGCGGCCGTTATACAGATCGGATGCGCTATATACGGAGATCAATCATGTGCTTGGCAAATTTGGTGGGCCTTTCCTAACTTTGGTTGAGGTAATTCCTCCTAATCTGAAGTAGTGTATTGTTCATCGGTTAACGGTTGAATACCATAGAACACTGACCAACTCATTGAGCAAAACAAGTCGAATAAGGTCTTGCTCCCAGAGCTCTTCGCTACTATGAACCTCATTGTGAAGCTGTTGTATGATCTATCAGCTCAAGACCTTCCACCGGTGTTTGAAGATAGCCTGGCTCCAGTGACCTCACTACTTCACAAATATCTGACCTTTGAGAATAAGCTGCTGGAAGCCGACGACACTAGCGAAGCTGGTCCTCTGGAACATGTCAAGGCTGGTATCTTTGAGGTCCTTGTATTGTGGATACAGAAATATGAGGATGGTTTTGGTGAGCACGTAGAAAAATTCATCGGAAGCTCGTGGAATCTTTTGACCACTGTGGGGCCGGAGACAAAATACGACCTCTTAGTCAGCAGGGCTTTACATTTCTTGACTGCTATTACGAGCAGTGCCGAATATGCGAAGGCATTTAGCGAGGAGTCCACTCTGAGCCAAGTTGTTGAACGAGTGATATTACCAAATCTGACGCTCCGAGACTCTGATATGGAACTATTTGAAGATGAACCAATCGAGTTTATTCGAAGAGACCTTGAAGGGTCTGACAGTGACACTCGTCGAAGGGCAGCGACAGATTTCCTGCGACAGTTGATGGCAAGGTTCGAGCGCATGGTCTCAACGACTGTCCTGCGATTTATACATCACTATTTGTCCGAGTACTCACGAGATCCTCTTACCAAATGGAAAGCGAAAGACACAGCTGTGTACCTGTATTCGTCGGTCGCTGCTAAGGGAACGATCACAGCAAGCCACGGTATTAAAAGCACCAATGATTTCGCCAACATCGTCGAGTTCTTTCAGGACCACATCTCCAGAGACCTTATATCGGAAACAGGGGTGGAGCCCATTCTTCAAGTTGATGCGATCAAGTACTTGTACATATTCAGAAGTCAGATCTCTCCAGAGCAATGGCAGGACGCTTTCCCACTTGTTGTGAAGCACTTAGGATCTTCGGACTATGTTGTGTACACATATGCGGCGATTGCGCTTGAGCGCACCATGGCCCTTCTCGACAGTTCTAATCAGCCGGTCATTGGTCGAGCAAATGTCGAAAGACTGTCAGCCCAACTTTTACAACGTCTTTTCGAATTGATTGAGAAGGACTGCAACCCTGCGAAGCTGCAGGAGAATGAGTTCTTGATGAGATGCATCATGCGAGTCCTCATCGTAATCAGAGAAGGCGTTTCGCCTATAGTAGACGAAACCATGGCTCATTTTACCAAGATCACACAACTCAGCAGTCAGAATCCAAGTAATCCAATATTCAATTACTATCTTTTCGAAGCCCTCGGAGCTTTTATTCGGTGAGTTCTCTCCCGATTTGGGGATACTGGCTCAGAGTCCCCACTAATGAAGACCAGATTCGCGGCTACTTCGCAACCTGTAAAGCTTGAGAACGGACTTTATCCATCGTTTGGAGGAATCCTCCAGAATGATGTACAAGGTAAATCTTCGATTTACCTACGAGTCACAATGAGCTGACATGCAGAAGATTTCGTGCCCTATGTGTTCCAGCTTTTTGCTGCGCTTCTGGAAGCGAATCCATCCGCTTCTCTCTCCAAGTACTACACTGATCTGATTCCTCCAATACTCTCGCCGGAGCCGTGGGCTTCGAAAGGCAATATCCCTGCTTTGGTCCGTCTGCTGTCCGCCATCATCCCACGTGGGGTGATGTACATCGTGGAGAACAATCATTTAGAGACGCTGTTGGGGGTCTTTTCAAACCTTGTCGCAACGAGAACCAACGAAATCTTCGGATTCGAGCTCCTCGAATCCATTGTTGCCAATTTTACTCCGTGAGTAATCTCTTGTACACCGAATAAGACACGTTGATTAACCATTACTGCAGAAACCTGCTCGAGAAGTACTATGCCGCCATATTACAAGTCCTTCTCACAAGGCTACAGCACTCCAAGACAGATACTTTCGCCTTGAGATTCGTCCGCTTTTATCATTTTGTCTGCGCGAAAGACGACAAAGGTCTCGGGACCGACTTCTTCATCAACGTGACAGAGCAGGTCCAATCGGGGTATGTTTGCACTCAACATAAGTAATCTTGGCTTTAACGAGGTTTTGACCGAAAATAGGGTCTTCGTCCAGCTTTATCTCAACATCATCCTGCCTGACACGCAAAAGCTCTTAAGGCCGCTAGACCGAAAAACGGCTGTATTATCCCTAACGAAGACTTTGACCGGTTCTGTCGCATTCTCAGAGAAGTACAAAAAGGGGTGGGGACTTACTTGCAATGCACTGCTTAAGCTTCTCGAAGACCCGCCCATTCTTGCAGCTAGCGAGGATGTCATAGTAGAGCAAGATCCAGACGACATGGGCTTTGGTGTCGGCTTCACGCAGATAACAACTATCAAGCGACCGGCCCGAGATCAGTGGCCTGAGATCACGGACGTCAAGTCATGGGTGAGCGACTTCTTGAAGGCTGCAGATCAAAGACAGAGCGGAAAGATCTCTAGCTATGCGCAGGAACGACTCTCGCCAGAGGCTGCATCAGTCCTCGCAGCGTACATGTGATAGCAACCAATGACAGGCTATTTATCAGAATAAGTGTCATTTCGACTGACAGGATGCCCACAAAACCTGGCCCTTTCAGTTTTCAAGAACTGAACTCTCATACATCGAGCAGGGTATTCCTCCGGTACCATATGCACTCCGCTGGACCGTGGCCAATGTTCAGATCATCGAATCTACGCAGCTCCAGGATGATGAATAATCATCCTAGGAACGCTACCCTAAGCGCTGCCACCTTCTCTGATGTCTATCTTGGTAGATACGGACGGAAGAATTTGATGAAATGGTGGCGACAACCCCAGTGTCAGTGTACTGCGTGGAACGATCAAGGGCATCGCCTCTGCCAGGTAGTTGTTAGATTCGCTCATATACCCTCTGCCCAAAAGGCCCATGTAGATAAATAGATAAGAATCCAGAGACTCAGAAAGTCGTCCCGTGTTACCAAGGAATTCTAGACAGTGATGAGGCTCGCTGCGTGTTTGACCATGAAAAGCTTATATGGAAAGTCGACATGACATAGGCGCGCTTCGGCGCGTATAGGACCCTTCGGAACACGGCTTGATCGACAACATGGTAAACCTCCCACGCCCGGACAATTTCCCACTTCAACCTTCCAGTCAGGAGTTCTCGGCCGGAAGATGTTTCGTCTTGAAACTCCTAAGCCATCTATATGCCGCGTGGAATAGACAAAGCCAGGCCAGAAATGGGATTTGAACCGCCCGTGCCTTGGGGCAGCAGCTATGATAGGGGGAATCGCTCATCGGCGGCTTGTGGATCCTTTCGTTGGGGCCTGTACCTCAGTACTTGAATATTGGAAGGGCCGACGGCACGGCATTCCTACGAGGGAGACTTACATAAAGGAAATGTAATCCCCAGAGAGTTCTGATTATCTGTGGATGTCGAAGCTCTAGCATCTTCAAGGCAGTAATTAATCGCCTCGAGGTAAGTTCCTACGAAGGCCACCGTATGGACCATGAGACAGAGATCAAGCTGACAATTGTAGCTAGTACACTGTGCAGAGCTGAGCTCTCACATCACATTCATTCATTCACCACGCTCTGTTTGTCATAGATCGCATATCTCCAGAAATAACTTCAATCCCTGGTTGAAAAGATGTACTGTTCCTCAGGTATGGCCGTTGGGCTAGCTATCAGCCTGTTCTGCACGACGACAGCAGCTGCTCCCCTTGGAGCAGCTGTTGGAAAAAGAAGCGCCGCTGTGCCAAACATGGCTGGTGCCCCAGTTGTCTTTGGGGCTGGAACATACCCTCGAGCCAACAAGCTCTCAGATGGAACTATTCTCGGTGTTTATACATCTTTCGAGGGTGGAAACACAGTCATCAAGACCGTTTTGAGCGGACCAGCTGGCGACTCGTGGGCAGCTCAAGGCGAGGTCACTAGCGTCCCCACAAATGCGAACGACCTCGACAATCCATATGTCCTTCAGCTAACGGGCTCGTCCCGTATCCTCTGCGCTTTTAGAAACCATTCGAAGGACCCTAGCACGGGAGCTTATACATTCTTTCGAATTACTGTTGCTTATTCCGATGATAACGGCAAATCGTGGACATTCCTCAGCACGCCTGCCTCGGACCCTGGACCTGTCAATGGGAATTGGGAGCCCTTCCTTCGGAACGCTGGCAACGGCGTACAGATTTACTACTCTCGCGAGAATTCAGCTGTCGACCAAGACACCCTACTGCGTACTTCCTCGGACGGCGGCGTAACCTGGTCCGACGCCAAAACCATTTCAGGGGATGGCATCACCTCTCGGGACGGCATGACCGGTGTCGCTACCGTCAGCGGCAAGGTCGTAGCCGTCTTCGAAAGCGAATCCAACGGACGGTTCTCCATCATGTCAATCACTTCCAACGACGACGGCGCCTCCTGGGGTAATCGTGCTACCGTCTACTCGCCAGACAGTCCCAATACTAGTGCCGGCGCTCCACAAATTGTCAACGTGGGCGGTGCACTCGGAGTGAGCTTCATGACAAACGAGGATTCACAAGATGCTGTCCCTTCGAGTAGCTACACTGCCAATACGGCTGCGAAATTCGTCACGAGCCCGGATGGAGGTAACACCTGGGGAAATAAGGTAACCGTCGGGCAAGTACAGAGCGTTTGGCCGGGTCTCCTCACGCTAGATAATTCGAACCTCTTGATGATGTTCGATGACGGAGGGGCCAAAGCCCAAAAGATCACGTTAGGCTGAGGGCTCCACCGTACCACAATTCTTCTGTTGGGATAACGGCGCCAAGATCTGGTCTCTTGGGACCCACAAGACTATATTTGAAGAAACTTAATCAATCAGAATTATTCTATATCATGTATATATATAACCCTTTCAGTTCTTGTCCCACACTGTCATCTCCTCGCTCCTATCTACGTAAGCACGAACACTCGTCTCCATATCTTTCAAAAACCCGCAACTATGTTACGAAGCTTGATTGGAAACATACCCTACCACGTCTACAAGATCTGCCATGAAATTCGCCGGAAATCCATCAAGAGGAGTTCGCGACGTCGCCGTGCGTGATCACTGTCATCTTTTGTCAGGACATCCTGCGGAAGTCCGCCTTCTGCAACCCGGCTATGTCTGTCCAATCCAGTTCCTGGCTCACAGAGTTCCTGCAGAGGACGATCGCGGTGTCAATATCCGTGACTAAGTCTTCTATCTACTACCGTGTCCGTTCTATCTGGGCTCTCGTCGCCAGCTATAGACAGATACATCAAGAGGCTCTGAGCCTCAACATCAACCGCAATAGGTCCATCATAGCTTCGGCCTCGCCTACACACAACCTTATCTTCTTCGAAGAGCTGGACGCCGATATCAATATTTGGTTTTCTAATATCAAAATCTGGCTAGAGGTGTGCAAGGAAGGATATAGCGTTCTCGCTACCAAGTATCCACCGGATATGTTCGACTTTAGGAAGGTTATTTGACATTTTTTCAAGATAGGGATATATCCATCTTGTGGACTTCGCAATGACTGATAGCGACGCATGTACGGCTCTACTGGCGAGGAAGCGACGCCACGACTTTTGGCTCACGAGGACGGGGTCAGGGATGGGCGACAGAAATGCTGAATCATGTAGTGAGAAGAAGACTTTGTGATTGTGTTCTGGAGCTGACACTTGTCAACTGGCTGCGGAAATTCTGACTCGATGTTTAAGATTAGGCGAAGGAGGACTTTTCGGGAGAGAATGGTTTCTGGTGTGTATAGTAGTGGATTATGTGACGTGACTTGAGTGATATAAATGCTTTAATGAAATGGTAGAGATTGTTGTTAAGTACTTCAGTTCGACGTGATGGTGAAAGGCAATGTTAGAGTCGCTGAATGATTGGATTTAGGGAACAAAGGGAGTAGGGATATCGCACGAAGCTTGGGCATGGATGAAGCTACCCATCCACTCGCGAGATAATTGTTCCATTCTTTGCACTGGTAATAATGTTGAGAGACGGTAACACATATTGACCTTACCATTCCCTATGAACTTCGTACCCTGTCGAAACTCGACAAGGTAAATTCCTCTGCCGGAGAAGTACCTATACAGTCGAAAGGAGCAAACCTTTCACCAGTATGATACTCCTGGTCCACGACCTTTCCCATAAGATCGGAGCGATAGCGCTGACCATGATATTGTGACTCCCTCAATCTCGCAACCCTCTTGCCTTTCAGATCACAGGGAGATGTCAATCGACCAATGGTCAGATCCCATAAGTGTCAGCCCGTAAAATTTGGAGGAAATGTATTCGGAGAGGCTGAATAGGAGTCTTTGGACAGCCTAATGCCGCTGCTGTAGGGATGAGATCCGGTTCAGACGGCAGCATGTACACTACAGCGTACCAGACTTGAACAGTATATGGCATGTTGCATCTTTTCCATCAATTTTCTCCGTTGGATCGACGTCGGCGTTGCCCTCCGGTGAAGCGCTTGATAAAGACCGCCTAAGACTCCTCATCCCCCTCAAACTTGGCCACTTGGAAATCTCGTACCCAATGGCTCCACCGAGTGTATCTCAGCCGCTCTTGTAAAGCTCTCCATTTGCTTGTTGAGCATAGTGATAACCACCATTCACGCTCGCTCTCTGCTTCTTCCACTACCGCAGCCCGCTTTTCGGCGGTAGCCAGCTGCGGGCTATCCCTATCCGATTGCTCAACAAGTACGTCGTAAACCCGAACATCAGCCTTCTCTTCAGCTTGCAATTCCATTTCCTGTTCCAAGGAACCCTTCTTCGCCATATTGTACGATGGCCCCTTGGATGTGAAGACGTGAGCATATATAAGCGATGGAAGAAGGATGGATGCAACGAGGCCGTTCTTGTCTGTGGAATTGCGTATGACAAGCATAAAGGTAGCGACCATTGAATTGTATTCCGATTACTTGCGATTCACACGCGCTCCTCCTTCACTTTTTCTTCCAGAACCTCATCATCCATCTCCTCGGTCTCCTCTTCCGCCTCGCTTTCTGCGCCTTCTTGCGATGCTTTATGTTTCCGTCTTGCCTTCTTGCTTTTGCTCGCCTTCTTCTTCCTCTTGATATCAGCTTTCAGTGCAGTCCTGCTCTCGGGTCCTTTTTCCACGGCCTCGATTTTTTCCGCGAGCAGTTGCCGAGCAATCTTACGATTCTGTGATCGTGACCGGGTGGCTTGTGACTTGATGACGGTACCTGTAGGTATGTGCTTAAGCTGCACGGCTGAGGAAGTTTTGTTCTATGAGTGAGAAAGCTTTAGTGGACGCCGGACAGCAGACTTTAGAAGAAGGGATGACAAACAATTTTCTGGCCTCCGGGACCACTTCCTCTCAAGAAAGCTTCCTCTAGGTCAGCTTCTTTGATGACCGGACGGGGCGGTAAATGCGCGGCTGCCGTTGATGGAGTTGACGTGAACGTTCTTTTCAATTGAGTGGGTACTGATCTGGCGGCCTTGATGATTGCTCTGCGGCCATGATAGTAGGACATGACAGCGTAGTCATCATCACCTGTCTGCCATCCAAGTTCGAATTGGGGAGCACGTTCCTGGAGAATGGCTGGGATCGAGGACACGACAAGACTGAAAAGCTGATCAATACGGAGTATTGATTGGTACATGTATCAAACAGTGTAATATGCTATAGCCTTGTCTGTAATGTAAGCTAGTCTACCCTTATCTTCCATGATAAGCCTGAAGGGTCCAGCTCGGACTTTGATCGGACATTGGCATGCAGCCTTACGAACATACTGATTCACGAATCAGATTTTGCCCACCATGGCTACCAAAAAGTTTCGCTGGACGGAGCCAGATCTTTAATCTTTGTCCCCGCAAACGCTCAGCTCACTGTCTTTACAGATATATTTCCTGAGATGCTAGCGACTTCCCAACACCATATTTGACGCAGCTCTGGACTTGCAGCCATCGAAGACTGCGACAGGTGTGGGGACAAGATCCAATGGAGGAAGAGAAACTCCGGATTTTATTGATTGGCAGTGGTGGACGCGAGCATGCACTGGCGTGGAAACTAAGCCAGTCTCCGCTTGTAGACTCGGTCAAGGTGGCACCGGGGAATGGGGGAACAGCTACAGGAATCTCAAAGGTGCAAAATGTGAGCAACGTGGATCCAAATGATTTTCGAAGTCTTCTTGCGTTCGCAAAGGAACATGGAGTGAACTTAGTAGTACCCGGCCCAGAAGTTCCACTTGTGGCCGGGATTGAGTCGGTTTTTCGAGCTGGTGAGCACGGTTACTTCTGCCTCTGTCTTACCAGTGCTAATGCTTCAAAGGTGGGATTCGATGCTTCGGACCCACGAAGGAGGCCGCACGCATAGAAGGGAGTAAGACCTTTGCCAAAGACTTCATGGCCCGACACAACATCCCCACCGCGCGATACGAGAACTTCTGCGACTATGAGAAGGCGAAAGAGCACCTTGACACAGTGCCATACAAGGTTGTGATCAAAGCGACCGGGCTAGCGGCTGGGAAAGGAGTCATACTCCCATCCACCGCAGAGGAAGCCCGAGCTGCGTTGAAGAGTATTATGTCGGACAAGGATTTTGGCTCTGCAGGAGATGAGGTGGTCATCGAAGAACATTTGGAGGGCCAAGAGTTGTCGTTTCTTAGCTTTTCCGATGGCTCCAGTATCAAGACACTTTCCCCGGGGCAAGATCATAAACAAATCTTCGATTCAGACAACGGCCCGAACACTGGCGGAATGGGTTGTTACGCGCCAAGCCCCATTGCAACACCAGAGCTGATCGAGGAAGTACACAGGACAATCCTGCAGCCAACAATCGATGGCATGAGGAAGGAACGGATGCCATTCAGGGGTTTGCTATTTTCAGGTCTTATGATCACTAAAGACGGACCCAAAACATTAGAATACAACGTTCGATTTGGCGATCCAGAGACGCAGACGATGCTGCCATTGATGGACGGTGACCTTGCAGACATAATGCTGACGTGTACTGAAGGTTGTCTCGACGCTGTCAGTATGAAAACTCATTCTGGATATGCTGCGACTGTTGTCGCGTCGGCAGGAGGCTATCCAGGCCCCTATGTGCGAGGAGACCATATAACCTTCGACGCTCCTCCTGCGAATACCCATGTATTCCACGCAGGGACAGAACTCCGTACAGACGCAAGGGCTCAGAACCATCCGCAACCTCCAACGTTGACCACTTCAGGAGGCAGGGTCATTGCCGCGACATCGACCGCTGAAAGCCTGAAGACCGCCATAGATGGAGCATATGAAGGGATGTCTACCATTCATTTCGCAAATATGTACTATCGAAAGGATATCGGTAAGAAGGGTCTAGAAGCGCTTGACACACAAGCTGCGCAAAGCAAGGGGAATCTTACCAAATGTGAAAGACTCACTTATGCTTCGGCTGGCGTAAGCATTGCCGCAGGTGATGAATTCATTCGCAGAATCAAGCCTCTCGTACGATCGACAGCACGTCCCGTAAGGCTCATCTCCCGAATTCTTGTCTTCACAGCCATATTTGGGGGTTTCCCCTTCGATTAAGGCTATGCTTGCTTGAGATTTTGGCATACCAGATCCTTCTTCAAGCCCTTTTGATGTACCGCCCTTGCTCCACAGCCGAAGAATAGACAAGGATCACAAAGTTCGATTTTGTTGTGCTCTTTTCCAATGTCCCCTGATCCTTTCCAGAAGTAGGTGCAGATGTACTGACTATGTATACTACGTAGGGAGCCTTCCCCGAGCTTGGCGGATTTGGCGGGTCGTTCAGCCAAGCTGACGCAGGCTATACAACACCTCCCACACTCATATCTGGAACTGATGGTGTTGGCACTAAGTTGGAAATTGCTCGTGCAATGAAGAAATATGACACGATTGGCAGGGACCTCGTGGCAATGAATGTTAACGACCTGGTGGTTCAAGGAGCGGAACCACTATTCTTCTTGGATACCTTGACCTTTGCCAAGCTTAACGTAGATGTTGCGGTTAAGATTATGGAAGGTATATGTGTCGGTTGCCAGTAAGGTATTTTCTGCGAGCTTGCACATACCTCGACTGACTTGTGGATTGCCACAGAGAGGCTGGTTGTGCTCTTGTGGGTGGAGAGACTGCGGAGCACCCCGATTCATTCCCTGACAGCGAAGGGTATGATGTTCAGGGTTCCTCAACAGGTGCCATTGCACAGGGTAGACCAATGCTACCAGACAAGGAAGCAATGAAGGCAGGAGATGCGCTGCTAGGGCTGGCAAGTGATGGGTGTCATAGCAACGGATTCACTTTGATCCGCAAGATTATACACAGAGCTGGGCTGAGCTATCACGACGACGCACCCTGGGCCAACGGCGAGTCTGTGGGTGGAAGCTTGTTGACGCCAACGCGGATATATGTGAGGCCGATATTGGAAGTGTACAATAAAGACCTGGTGAAAGGTATGGCACATATCACCGGCGGAGGCTTAATCGACAATGTCCCGAGGATGCTGCCGAAGCATCTGGCAGCAGAGATGGACGTGACCGCTTGGCACTTCCAGAAGGTGTTTCGTTGGCTGAAAGAGCAGGGCAACGTTGAGCATGAGGTACGTTCTCCGACGTTGAGGATTTCTTACAAATTGCTGGGGTCTCCACATCTCTGGCTCAGACCTCCATTCCACCAACGATAAGCTAAGCCTGGGTGTAATGCAGGAATTCGCAACTACTTTCAACTGCGGGCTTGGATTCGTACTCGTCGTTGGTCAAGAGGGGGTGGAGGAGACCTTGGACGTGCTAAGGAGAGCTGGTGAAACAATTGATGTGGTAGGAAGACTAATCGAAAGGGACGGTAAAGGATGCGTTCTTAGGCACATGGAAAGTTGGATATGAGAAGTGGCGTCTTTGTCTTTGAACTATTGCATATGAATAGATACCCGGTGAAAGGAAGGGGACGGCGTTTATGTGGGATCCTGTGCCTGGTATGTTGTAGATGTATATATACCTAGCTGTAGAGATGGCGAACCACATCGAGGCGATAAGTTCCTCGGCCGACCGTTGTCGCTGTAGATCAGGCTCGATAGTACGATAGGCAAAGCTTGATCCAATGGTCCCCGGCGCTAAAGCGTCCAAGATTACGCAAACCAGGGAAGCGAAGGAAAGGTGCGGAGGTAGTACCGGAAGGTGCGTGTGGACTTAGAGTTAGAGAATAATCTCCCGACTGGGTCGCGTCAATTGTATCTCATAGAATACCAGACATCAATCGCCTGCATCTGTTTCCATCGTACCTCAGTATACTCACTGAATACTTCATCTTCAAGGAGCCAGATACTATGAATTGGTCTGACGACTCGAAATCATGTCGTTGAGACGGAGGAAGAGCCTGAGTATCTTCCCGCCAGAACTCTCCCCATTGACTCCTATGGACGAGCCATTGAACAGTGCATCCTCTGGAGGATTGCTCGGGAAGAAAAGGCGCCCCATGACCTTCTCTACTTCCAGCCTGTCGAGCTCCCCCACCACCTCCAACATGCCCTCCTCTGCCCCCTCGATACAAGCACCAATCAAGAGAACTGATTCGAAGAGCAGTTTGGATCGCCTGATGACGAAAGCAAGGCCACGAAGTTTACAGAGAACAGGTCGTCCTGGAGGCATGTTCGGCGCCCGGCGTTCACTTCATACCTCTCAAGAAGATGAAAATTACCTCACACGTACAGCCTCGACGCCAACATCGATACAGTCTCCCGATTCTATCCCAATCGCTAATATTGGAAGTACTGTGCTGCATCACGGCGAGATACAGACGGCTGGCGGCATGTTTAGGAAGAAGTGTCTTTACTTTGTTCTAACAGACACCCATCTTATTCGTTTCAAGACCCAGGCTTTGGCAGCAGAAATGTTCCCAAGCATACCATCATCACTAGGCAGAGCTAATGGATCACGGCATTCTAGAGTGAGCTCGATGAGTTCTAGCAGTTCTCTACATGAGCTTCACACCACGACATCTGGGGAAGGTCATCAAGTGATTCCCCTCCATCAAATTGTCGCTGTATGGAGGTTAGATGATGGACGACCATACTTCAGCATAGAGATCGACCATTTCGACGAAGATACGAGTTATACCGGGTCAATGACACTTCACTTGAATGACCCTAGAGACTACGAGCTCTGGATGTCTTCTATCCGAGGTGCGGTACTCAAGGCACGCCTAGCGAATCCCCAACCATTCTCGGATAGTCTCGTCGAACACACATGCCGAGTACTGGATCAGGAAAGGGACTATGATCCGCAACACTTCGTCATGTTCAAGGTAGTTCAGAGAGCTGGAAAGATGGGTCCGCGATCCTCATTCGAGGACCTGAGCAAGGTGACCTCAAATATCTGCATACTAGCGATAGGTTATCATAAGGTCCATCTACTGCCACTACCGAGACCATCAAGGAGTGCTTCACCTATTCTGGTGACCGATTTCAGTGGAGTCTCCTACGGGCTCATGACTTTAACGCAACTGAACATGCACGATCAAGATGATGCTTTCTCGGTCACCTTTCGTTTGCCCCTGCGGCAAGGCTCCACACTCTACTTAGCTTCTTCCGTTGCCAACGACATAGCTGTGTCTATGCGACATGCCGCTGATTATCTGAGGCCAAATTGGGCTGAGGCGCCTTTTACTTGGAACGTCCCGGACAGCTTAGAGGACCACATCTGGCCAATACCTGATTCCGAAGAGCCCTATGAATGCTACAACAGAACATTGGCAGCTTATTGCACCGGTTACGGTATTGACCCTTCGAGAATAGTCTACCAAGTTCGTGAACACGGCGAAGATGCGCCTATATTCGAACTACGCTCTCCTGATGTCAGAGGTGGGAACAGGTACACGGTCCTGGAGTTGCTAGCTATTGTCCGCTCGTTACGCTACAACGAGTACTTCCTGACGATATCATTCAATGATGTCAACCTTGATTATTTACATAATGCATGTGATCGATTTGGTGACGATCACGTACCATGGACTACCAAATCTGGGCAACCCTTGAACATCCTGGATCAAGAAAGCGCCACACTTCTCGTTCAAGAAGTAAGGGCCTTGGCCGTAAAAAGCAGACGTTTACGACGATTGGACTTTTCATTCTGTCTGAGCAGAACCCTCCAAAACGATGGTAGCCATCAAGATCCAGGTTGTGGTATATGTGAAGCATTGTTCCCCATTTGTGGAAGGCAATGGACGAACATCGACTGGATTGTGCTCAATGGCATCCATCTCACAGAGATCGACATTGACTATATTTTTTCTGCTGCTCTCGACAAGTCTTGTCACATCCGCGCGTTGGAAGTGAGCTGTTGCGCCCTGGAAGTTCAGAGCATGCAGACCGTACTTCAGGCAATCACGCACCAACTGCAGACCATAGAGTCCATCGATCTGTCTGGCAACCCAGCCCGGTTGGAATCCGGAATACTCGAGGATTATTTGGCCGAGCTCGAATTTATCCGCAAATTGAACCTGTCTAATATCAACATTACATCTGGCCCGAAAGCGTTACTCTCATCACGGACGTTGTGCGGTTGGAAGTTGGTCGAACTTCGACTCAGTCGGACTTCGATCAACGAAGCTACCGTAGATGCTCTGGCAGGCTATCTTATTAGCGACCAGTCAGCATTCCTCCGGCTCTTGGAGCTCGATCGTTGCAGACTCACGAGCAGAGAGGCAGCCACGCTACTGAATGCTGTCAGTCTCGGTTCGGGCAAAATCAGGGATCTACACATGAAACTGAGCGAGAATCTACTTGAGCAGCACCACGATGCGTTGGTCGACGCGGTAAGTCATTCCAGTACACCGCGCCTCCTGACTATGCAGATGTTGGAATACAAGAACGAGAATAACTTCTCGAAATTGCTTGATGCTTTCGCTCGTAATGCAACAACGGAATTTCTGGATATATCTAAAGCTTCGCTCCAGAAAGATGCGAGTGATGAAACATGTGAAGCACTACATAGGATGCTGGCCAAAAATCACACGCTCCGTGAACTTAATTTGTGCGGTGAACACTCGCATCTTGAGGCAGCCAACTATGGGAGTGGTCTCAATAGGGCGTTGATGGGATTAATGCACAACGAGTCACTGCAGGTCTTGCGTATCGAGCATCAAAGATTGGGACTGCAAGGAGCAAGCACTTTAGCTTCGATACTCGAGGTCAACCACACCCTCCAAGAAATTCACCTTGAGAATAATGAGATTAATCTGCAAGCATTCACGGTCATTGTGAATGCTGTAGAAGACAACAAGACCCTGCTGTTCCTGCCCCCAATGGACTTCGATCGGGCAGTGTCGCAGGGAAAGGTGGATAGGGAGGTTGAGAACATGCGCAACCCTTCGTCTCCTATATCCAATTCTGTGGCAGCGATGTCATATACGACAAAGGCGACAGTCAATCGTACCTTGGGCCGAACCATTGGTAAGACTATTGGTGGCGGGCCTAGGTCTCTCTCTGTCCGTAATCTTGACAAAACGCCCTCTCCATTGCACCAGTACAGTGAGACGGACATCAAAGCAGCTGTTGGCAGTCTGACACAGAGATGGAATCGGGAGGTGGCAAGGCTAGACAAATACCTTGCGAGGAACTACAACCTACTTCACGGATTGCCGGAGCAAGACGGGACAGCTCATGGAGAGGCAGCAGGATTGGAGGGTACGAGAGTGGGAAGTAGCAGCAGTCTCGAGGCTGCTCTACGAGAGATGAATATGGACGAAGACAGAACACCGATTGCAGACGTTGACCGTCAGCTGGTGGGCGATTTCGAAGGGGAGGAGATGGATGATAGTGGTTTGGAGATGAGCGAGCATTCACATGTATAATATTGACAGTGATGATAGGGACGACAGCGACGATTGAAGTATCAATGATTATAATGACAGCAGCTTTGGGGCATCATGGGCATGACTTGAGAACGGCGTCTGGATAGCTTGGATCAGGCGGACAACGGTAGTCGCTGGAACGAATGGGGCAGTCGCGCGCTGGGCGCAGCGACAAACACCGCAGGATCGGTCTGCGCTCCAAAATTAGATAGGCGAGGAGGTATACGAGTAGCTCGATATACATTTTATCCTAAGTCTGTTCATGGAATTTGGTTCTTGTGCCCACGATTAGACTTGCCACGCGGCAACTGGGGCTGTGTGGCTTGCCTTCGCCTCAGCGGCGTTTAGTGCTTAGCCGAGGTTGGCGTGACGCGTCCTTGGCGAGGGATCTTTCCCGAAAGCAGACTAAAGCGGTCTACCTAACAGTCGAGAGGTTAATCTCGCAAAATGAACCACTTCGGTCTTTTCTCAGTATCGCGTCCTACCTTCTTCGCCACCAATTCCTCTGTCACTTTTGCTCTTCGATCCACGTCACAATCATCAGCTTATCCTTGTTTTCCAATGGCTTCGATCCATCGATTGAGGTCTTGAATACATGGCGGAGAATTGCTCTCACGGCACCTGCCTAAATTTTCTTCGATGAAGTCCACGCTGCAAGACAGGAGAATACCTTTATGACCACCACAGGGTCATCATCCTCCTCAAATACGATATCGACCCTTCTTGACAGCCCATTCAACCTTGTTTCAACCATTCTACTTTCCACCTCCTAACGGACTTTTCTACCCGCCACATTCTGAACCCATCCTGAATAGCATACAACCATGCGACGCGGCCTTGCAATATTTCTTGTTCTCAACCTCATTATTGTTGTCTTCCTCATCCGCTCCGTCTTCACTCTCCTCACCCTTTTGGTTGAGGATGGCGCTGCCGACGCCATCCACTCTGCTGAGATCCCAGCGCCCAACTCCCCTCTTATCGACGAACGGCCGCAGCTCATACCCAAGATCATACATCAGACTTATGTGAATGATACCGTGCCGGAAAGGTGGAGGGAGGCTCAAAAGAGTTGTGTGGACTTGCACAAGGACTACGAGTATAATGTATGTTCGTCATTGCAATTGGACAGAGAAGAGGAAGACGCTCATGCAATCGGAATATATAGCTGTGGACCGATACCAAGTCACGCGAGCTCATAGCTACTGAATACCCTTGGTTTCTCACGACCTTTGACAGTTACTCTCAACCTATACAACGCGCCGACGCCATTCGATACTTTGTCTTGTCCCACTTTGGTGGTATCTATATCGACCTAGACGATGTATGTCTCTGATTCCACCTGCCCCCAAGTCCAGTCACTTCTATGTACAAATCGAAGCTGACGCTATTCGCCCAAAAGGGCTGCAACCGCCGCCTCGACCCTCTTCTGTCCTACCCAGCCTGGGTTCGCAGTACTAATCCCACCGGTATTTCCAACGACGCTATGGGCAGCGTTCCTCACCATCCGTTCTTCCAGCTCGTAATGGAATCTCTCATACCCTACAACCGCAACTGGAAGCTCCCTTACATAACCGTCATGTATAGCACTGGTCCTCTCTTCCTCAGCGTGATCTGGCAGGAATACAAGCGTGGCCGCAGCTCTGACTCTGTGCTCGGCACGACCAATGCAGTCAACGCTGGACGCTGGGATGGGACTGAAATGGGCCGGGTGAGGGTACTGATGGCGGACGAGTATAACAAACAGCCGTGGTCATTCTTCAGGTGGCATGGTGGGAGTAGCTGGCACGGGAAAGATGCAAGACTCATTTTCTGGATGGGAAGACATTGGGTCTTGCTGACCGTGTCTGGTTTCATCATCGCAGGGGTGGTGGGACTCTGTTTGTGGTGGACTTACAACCGCTTCATTTTGCTGGGCGATAGGAGCCGAAGAGGTGGCGCGACCAGGAACGCTTTTCCATGGCCGACGAGGCTACCACTCTGGAGGAAGACGAGTGCGAAAGCGTACGAACTCCTGGAACGGCACGAAGTATGATCACTCACCCGCTTCGCATGGCTATCGTTCGCCGGGTACGAGGGAGAAAGAGTCCTGTCCAATAGGATGAGAGCTGTACATTTGTCAAAGAAGATACTATTATGGGCTGTACACGGCGTTTCAGTGGTCGAGGACTTTTCATAGTCGTCCCATGGTAAGTAGCATATGGATTTTGGACTGTGAGGGTAACAGGGCACTCTTCGATTCTGTACTGTGTACCTACCTTTTTACCTTGGGCTTTCATTTTGTAAGATACCAAATGTATGCCACCTTGTACAAACACCCAACCTTTGCGCCTCGGTGATATAGAATCGAGTATCGAATATGGTCACAATACGTCTAAGGGGAGCGTACACCTCGTGATTGAGTGCGCTTCCCTCGAACGCGGCTGGTGAGACATTCATACCTTAACATTACATAATACATATCATTCCCAACAACGAAGAACGGAAAAACTTCGAATGGACGTCGAATACCAGGAACGCTGTCCAAAGAAAAACTACGGTTTTCCAATAGGATGCCCATCTTCCCCACATGAAGGAAAATCCCGAATGTGACTCTCATCTACTTTATGATAAGAACAAGAGACTTTGTGTTTTGTACCGTTGCATTTGATATAATTCGTGGTGATGAGGGGTTTTCTGCAGTATGGTATCATGAGCGTCTGGTGGTGGGATTATACATCCCTATTCCTGTGGTCTGGGCTGGCCTGGGCTTGGAGATGGGCATGGGCATGGGCGGAGGATGGGGCTAGGCATGTGTCTTCGATGTGGACGTGATAGGCTATCGGTGTGTAGATGTACTTACGGTTGAGTCTAGGGCTGTTCAGCCGTTCGAGCTAAGCTCCATCAAGTACCGAGCCGCCGCTAGGTGCTTAGTTACATCACCCCACTATCACCCCACCATCAGATAACTAGTCTCGCGTGTCACTCCACCATCACGACACTTCACTGAACGAGATGGATGCATGAAACCGGGCAGTACGCGCCCAAAGCACTGGCCAGCAGTACAGCCAATCACCAATCGTCTCGCTTGCTCCGAGCCTGAGGTGAGGACGGTACTAGGCGACAGAGACGGCACTTGGCCCTGTCTGTACGTGTTGGACAGGAATGTGGACTGACAGTGGACGGTCTGCATGGAGACACAGTGAAGGCGCTAGAAAGTGACCGTGGAATCATTTTTTGATGCTGAAGCATATAATGCATGGCCGTCCCCAAGTTTTAAGGACTTTTTCATCTATCCAACAACGTCTTCTCACAAACCAATATTCTTTCAAACTCGTACCACCTGACCCGACATGGCTCCCTCGTTGACTGCCACCACTTTCGAGCCTATCGTTGCCCCCAGCGCTTCTGAACAACCCCAACAGCCAACCACGAAAGTGAATGATTACGGTACCCCACCATCTCATGCAGAAGCCACACAATCGGCATCACAAGATACGCCTACAGATGCACCTCAGTCCGAGCACAAGGACTTTCGAGATGTTCTCTCATATGAGGACAAGTGGGTCGGATGGGACGGACCCGTATGGTGCAAACGCTACGGTCGTTTCGAGAATAAGGATCAGGCTGCTGAGGATGATGGCTACAAGATGAACAGCGCTGTTCGCCAGGGTATGCTTGACCTCACCCTGTCCAAGCCGATAACATTCTCTTCGCAGCATGGCTGACAGCTTATCCAGATCTGGGACCTCATCATCAGATCCACCAGTGCCAGCATGAAGGCTGCGCCTGCAGAGTACCTTTCGAGCATAGATCCTACGTTAAAGACATCCAGCGACGTATTGAGCCAATGACAGCAAGTCTCGTGGCTCTCGAACATCAGGTCAGCAACCTTGTGCATCACGTGGTCAAAGATGGGGAGCATGCACTCCACGACGCCTTCCACAGCAAAGACGGCAAGGATCGGTTTGCCATGCATACAGCCAACGGGCACCAAGCCGATGGGCCAATGCATCCGGAGCATTTCGAAAACCACCACAAATCGATGGCCGAGGTCATTGCGAATTTGGAAGGGAAGGTTCACAGTCTGACACATCAGCTTCACGTGCTAGTGAAGCAGAATGACGAGCTTGTTCGCAACGGTCATACCGGCCCGGGTGAGCGTCACTACTGGCAGGTTCCACAGTAGCGATGTCGTCTGGAACAAAGGGAAAGCTGGGTTTGCTGATTGAATTTATGCACTGAATTTCTGTGTTTGAACCTACATACCTGCGGGATGTCGATGAACGAATGGCGAACTTATTTCTTGCAAAGTTTTGCTTCAATAGTCACGAGCCAGATGAGCAAACATTAACTCATGGTTGCTCTATCCCATCTTAGTGAGAAGTGACACATAGCAAGGTTCAACAGCTTGATTCCGAATATAAAACACTTAGTCTGGAAGTCTGCTACATCGGAGGCCTACGGCAGACGTCTTACAAACCGACTTGCTAAATTTGCTGGAATTGTCCTAGCTGATATTGCCGGGCTCTACCGTACTTATGCCTCCTGACCTCACGTGTTTATGAGCAGACGATGGCGATCAGGGTCTCGAGGCCAGAGAAAATGGAGACTACTTATTCTGGTCTTTTCCCACGAATGTCATTCACTCAAACTCTCGGATCAACATTACTCCTCACAGCTCATCGAAAGCTGTCATGGCTCAATTCGATGGCAATAACGGCGTTGAGCAACTTAGGATTCCGGATGACAAGGGTGTAGAGAGCATGGAGCCTACATCTGGACAAAAGCCAAAGGTACGTGACTGCAATACCATACTCCAAGGTCCAAGAACCTAATGACCTAGAAGATTAACACCAATGCAGAAACCAATTGCAGATGAGGATTCATGGATTGGGTGGGACGGTCCTGTGTGGTGCAGTCGCTACGGGCGATTCGAAAACCAAGAGGATGCATCTGCGGATGATGGATACATCGTCAAGGGCCAGCCTCTCCATCAAGGCGAGTCGATCAGACTGACCATTCATCGTTGTCCCTAACAATGTTACCAGACCTTGGACTTGAGCGCTGCGAAAAACATGGATGCAACTTTAACATCTCTATTCAGCACAAATCTTACATCCAAGATATTCAACGACGGGTGGAACCCATGGTCGCAAGTCTTGTGAGGCTCGAGCACCAGGTCGAGTCGCTGATCCATCACATGATCCCTGGGGAAGGCGCGACTGCAGCGCAGCATATCAACAGCACCCAAAAGATGGATGCTGAGAGCGGCTTTGCGGCGCGATACGACGCAACCACGCACGTACACCATAATCCCAAGAACACATCGCACACGAATCATGATCAGCATGCTACCGAGCCGATTTGGGAGAAGTTGCGGAAGCTAGAAGCCCGAGTCGAAAGCCTCCTGCATCAATTGCATGGACTCAAGAGTCACCAGAGTCACGTTATTCCGGAGGAAAAGCCGAATGTTCATCAAGATGGAAGATAGGAGTTATGCAGGCATGAACGCAGGAATTCTATCATTTGCCGGAGTGGTTCATATCAACAAAGCTGAGGTTTGTTCCTTGCACAATTGTGTATGTACCTTACGTAGAATAATGATAATCCGGACGTATGTCCGCCAAGGTATTCAGCCTTAGAACTATGACATCTAAGCGTTGACGCTGAGCGTTAGCCTCTTGGGAGGTGAGGGGCATATCCTTGAATCGCGATGCGTCTTCCTTCACGTCACTAACATCTCTACTCATTCATTCTCACGAATCGATCAAGCATTTGACAACCACACCTCTCAAAGCTCGATTACCTTTACTCAAGCACTCTCCGACTGCTCACCCAATCCTCACCTACGAGCCATGCTCTTTCCGGCGGCGGAAACCAACATGACCGACTTCGACTTCGATCAGAACCCGGACGATTCATCAGCGGCCGTTGGTGACATTCTTCTTCACAGAGACTTCCTGGTTCGCTGACTCGTGATGGTTAATAGGCCCGTGGGTATCCCACACCATCCTCCAATACTCCACTGCTCTATCCCTCATTCTCCCCGCCCGCTACCCACGGGATGACTTCATACCTCTCAACGCCAAGTTCAGATTCAAGCCGGATGTATTCAGAAGAGCAGTCTGGCGAGCCTTCTATCATTGACTCAAAGCCATTGCCCACAGACACCTCAACAGCCTTCCAGCCTCAATGCCTTGACTATTTCCGCCCCTTTGGTCATGACTCAGCAAACTCTTTTGACTCCGCAATCTGGGATATGAGTTCATCCAAGATCACTGAAGGTGAGATATGGAATTTACCATCGTCCACTGATCTAACGAATTATGGGACGAGTCAGGGTTTGTCCCCAGCCAGATGTCCTCCGTCCTACGAGCATAGCTATACGGCATCTACCATGGCAAACAATCCTGACCGCAACTTCCCCCTTAAGCGAGCCAGTTCCAGCGGCGAAATTCCCCGTCAAACCTTACAGTCTCCGAGCTCTTCGGAAAGGCAGTCTCTGGCGAAGAGAAGACATAGCTCTACGGCCAGGATCTGCATGCCAGTAGCAACTCAAGTCACGGACCCTGATGCCAACCTCGTCTCAGCTGATATAAAGCCGGAGGCCAGGACATTGGCCAAAACCTCTCACTCTGTCATTGAGCGGAGATATCGAGAGAATCTCAACACCAAAATCGCCCAGCTAGATCATACACTCTCTGATATACGCCATGCTGACGACCCGCCTGGGGACCCTACAGTTGACGACTATCCGAACAAGACCAAAAAAGCAGACGTTTTAAATGAGGCGATCAGATATGTCAAGCAGGCGGAGCTCGAGAGTCAAACACGAATTAAAGAGATCGACTTTCTGAGGCTACGTGTTGCTGCCTTGGAAAAACTTGTCATCTGCCCAGACTGCGCTCTCCTGAGAAAAGTTCTTTGAGAATCAGTCGAATGAGAGGAAATCTGGTATGGCAACCGACCGGCAAATTCCGACTGTAGATCCTTCTTGCCCCTTGCCAAGATTGGCGAATTAGCATCTCTATACGACGGATCGCCGATTCAATCGCTGACAATGAACGCGGACCGTCATGGTCGCACTGACAACGCGAGATTGCTGCGCGACACGATATCTTCCGACTTCATTCTCAGGTTTCAAGACGTCGATCTCTCACAATTCAGATTCACCCAATCAACTCGGCACATGCCCTCCAACACCCTTCCTATCCAATCACCATCCGAGCGGCGGACCATTAGATGACAGTGACATTAAATGAAATCGAACCCGGCGGTCGTGCTTAATACGAAATGGTCACTAGCGTCACTGCGAAAGCAGAGCGGTGGGGTTGTGGGTCATGGAGCTGGCTGGCATTTCGTCATTTGTCTCGCCCTTCCAATTGTCATTGAGCATGCCGAAACTTGTATGATTTCATTCTCTCCTCTTTTGGGTCTATTATTTGTTCGCAACATTTTTGCTCTTGCGCTATAGAGATTGGTGTCGTGACTAATGCTTTTTGTGGCTGTCTAGGTGCATGATGGTTAAGAAAGCAAACGGCAAAAGTGGACAATGATCAGGCAAGCGAGTTCCCTCACCAATTTTCGTCTGGACAGCGCATAACCTGACCACTGGTCGAAGGTAGGGTACGGAAGACTTTTGCGACTGCATTCCGTATCTCTACCGAGATGTCAACTGTTGTCCATAATATCTTATCATATCACAATAAAGCCTACCGTACTTACGGCAATCACATGTATCAATCCCAAGGCTAAGTAGTGAGCGTCGACCCGCGCAAAAATGGACCCGATCTTAACCGAGTGCTTGATATGCTTCGCTGAATGCGAGCAGGCTAATTAGTCGTAATCCTCGTCTATACTTTACGTTATGTTGCTCGTACGGAACTGCCAGATTTGTGTACATACACCCGCGGGCCTTGGTCCGCTTTTCGAATTAAGGTAACTTTTAACACTGCATATCGTTCCCGATAAAGCCTGGTGTCCGTGTCGTCCCGAAACGCGTATCGAGCACTAACCATAACTTTAACTTCAAATGGTAAAACTTATCGTCACGCCACTTTTCACATCTCGATATTCACCTTTAGAACCCCAATATATATTATTAACCTGACAAGCGTTAATTGTTACAGGATTTACGTAGCAGACTCGCGGTTGGCCCCGCAGTTAGAGATAGGTACTTCTTCTCCGTCCGGCAAGACCTACTAATCCGACGACAAGTAGACCCTGTAATCTGTAGCGAATACCTTAGGTACTGTTTTAATGCATAATAATTTGTATATTCCAGAGGCTTTCTATTGTATAAAGAGGATTCAGTGGAGGCGATTGTCGCTGTGGGATTCGAAGCTTCTATTCGATGTCGCCGTAGTGGAGTCCATGGGAGAACGTAAGGCTGCATAGAACTACTGGTCGTCATACTACTTCCACTATCGAGATCTCAATTCCTCGCAAATGCTGCACGGGCTCAATCTCTACTCCTATTGGCCCGCTCTCTGCCAAGGCATCGACGATCGGAAAATAATCAATGCTATTTGTAAGGTATGTATCTCTTGCCGTGCCGGGCCACATCAAACCAACGGGCCCGGAGGCAATCTATTCTAAAAATCTGTATAATATAAGGTGACACTGCCTTCCTCCCCCATACCCTCACACCAATCATCACCACATCTCACTCCCTCACTCCCTCCTCACGAACACAACACCATACCAAGGCACCCTCAACCTCTCCCATCCCTCCCTCCCTCCCTCCCTCCACAATGACAACCTTCCACAAACGAGCCCGACGACCCTACCAACAACAGCAATCACTGTGCCACTACCCCACCATCAAAAGCCAAGACCTATGGCAGCAACACAGCTACAAACACGACACCATCGCCGAACCCCTCTACCGCCTCCGCCTCTCGGCGCTAAACAACAAGCAAAACCGTCCCGACTGTCCGTCTAGGATCTTCGTACGCTGTTCCCATCCCCATCCCCATATTCCATACCCCCCCCCTCCCCCATTTACCCCCCCTTCCCCTAAAACACCCACCCACCCCCCAACAAAAACAAAAACCCCCACTAACCCCCCACCCCAAACAGATCTACCCCACCCTCGAAACCTTCACCAACGCCGCCAACGAAATCCACGACTCCTTCGGCGGTTCCCACCCCCGCTGCGAGATCCAATACCCCTCCCCTCAACCCCTCCCGGCCGGCGTGGAGTATGATGGCGGGGGGAGGACGAGAAGTGTGGTGTTGCTGTTCGATCCGCTGAGTGCGGGGGAGGGGTGGATTGAGTTTGTGGAGAGGTTGGAGAGGATGGAGAGGGGGTGGACTGTTGAGGTGGAGCTTGAGGTTGGGGGGTAGGGATGGAGGGGAGGGGGATGGGTGGGGGACTGGTGCATGGGGGTTTAGGGTGTTGGGTTCTATACGGAGGCTTTCTTCACTCGTAGCAAGCGACATGAGCAATGATTGAATGGATGCCAAATTCATAATTTTCAATCTGGAGTCTTTTGATTGAACCTTTCGCGGTCGATACCAAACATGCTTTTGCTTGAGAAGGGAAAGGAGTTTAATCTGCACAACAACTCTTCCAACGCTACCATCAGTATCTCGGTATACACCTCATCAGGCCACATTGATTAATTTACTAATTTACCAATTAATTCATTCATTCATTTAATCATTCATTCAAGAACTAAACAGGCGCACTCATCACCATGTAAGCTCTGGCATACTCCACAGCATGAAACCGTGAATATTATCTCGTAATCTCTAAAATCTATCCTCGGTTTTCTCTGAAATTCGCACTCCACAATGCTTTCCGTTCCGTTTCTCCACGTTGCCGTTTGAGACCTTGCAAAGCTATCAGCAATCGTCGAAGTACAAATTTCAAAGATGGGGAGGTGGGGGTTGAACATAGCCTGATACGTACCTCTTTCCCCAATACGTTGTATACGATGGGCATCTAGGGAGACGATGCCAGAGGGATAGACATCATGTGTTATCTGTCCGAAAGAGGAAACGTGCAAGGTCAGCTTGAGGCTTGTAGAGTATAGCCAAAACTTATAGTACCTTGGGATAGAGAAGACAGATCATAGCCAAGTCCCCCTCCGTCACCCGCATGTTCTCTACGCAGCCCCACCCTCTTTGTCCACAACTCTCGTACCATCTTTCTCCCTATACGCCAGGCCCTGAAAGGCTTCCTTGCCCTCGGCGCGGCACGAAGCGCAGGACTCGTGTTCCGTGGCGACGTGGTGATGATGATGGTTGTCGTTGGTGGTGTGGTGCTCGCTTTTGGAGAGTGATGCTCTCGCGTGCTCTGGGTCTGTGATTGTGGAGTCTGTTGTGTGGGGAAAGACGTGCGAGGGTGTGAGTGGGGTGGTGGAGGTGGATGAGATGGGGTCTTGGGTGGAGGCTGGCATTGTCTATTTTGGGGAGGTTTTGTGATGTGAGGTTCTGTGGTGGTTGAGCTGGGGACGTAGGGAAGGTTCTGATGAGTTGATGATGTTTGATGTTGCTCGAGGGAGTGGTGTGTTTGATTTGGGGATGTAGGAATGTTGGTGGTCGGTGGTAGAATTGGGCATTTGTTGTCTCGAGATTCTAGCGTGCCAATATTCGTTACCGTAAGGTAGTCGACATCACCCGTTTGTCACGCCACTTTTTTCCCTGGGCAAGGTTCCAGTCGGCCAGAAAGGGGAGTCACGCTGGTTCCTGCATCTTCGGGAAGGTTTGATCGTTGTTCCCCACACTAACATTGTTGCGTACCGTCAAAACCCAATGACGTCGTTGTAAATATTGCACCTTGACCGAATGTCTCATTCCCTATCCTTACCTACCTAGGCTCTGACCTGTCAGTTTCGGGTCAAGCGGCGTGCCCCTGTCGAACTGCATCCTTTCAGCTTTCGAAAAGTAGCAATGTCAGACTTGACCTCTTCGCGAGGCAGCCCCGGCGGTCCAAAGATGCAAGATCGCAGACTCTCCATCATCCAAGATACAGCCGTCGACGACCTACACGACATCAATACCCATGCCCTGGATGATAAGTCCCCAACTCCTCACCACGAATCGTCGGTGATGTCATATATGGAGTCTCATTCCCCGAACGATGAGAGCTCCCACACATGCGTTCCGAGATCGCCGTTGTTGAGTCGCAGTAACTCTTTGGAGGATGACGACAAGGTGACAATGGTATTGGAGACGGATAGGGCGAGGAGAATTGGTAAGATTGCGTTTCCGTTTCGGACGTGAAGCTAATAGTCATACCCAGCACCTCGGAACAAGGGTGCAGCAGACTTCATTAGGTCGCCGCCCGAGCCATCTGGGGAGTCATCACATAGCGATGTCCAGGTGAAAGATGCTGAAGGTGCGGTGGACATGCGGGGAAGACGTGAAAGTCGTAGAGAAGACGCCCAAGATGTCAAGTAAGACGGGAGAGAACTAAGCTTAGAAAGTCACAATGATAATCAAGGGCCTATCCTAACATCGCCTATCTTCCACGGAGATACCGCGCGCAGATAGTGTGACATAAAGCTAGAAACCCTTCCTTGGACTGCTGTTGCTCGTACTTCCCGCCGCTGTAGACGTAGCCCTCCGTGCCCTCCACCCCCTACCTAGGTTGCTAGGATAATAGTTCCCTCCAACGTCCCGAGGCTAAGGACTTAGCGTCTTGGCCATGAAGCGACGTGAATTGAATGGCGCGGAGCGGTCAAACGATGTAAGGTCCTACGGTCCCTACAGAGTATGGGGGCGTTCATTCGACAAGCCTCTATCAGTCGCATCTAGAGATGATCTGGCCGTAGACCGAAGTCTTCAATACGAGGAACAACCAGACTCATGATGGACGATAAACCCTACCGCATGACGTTTGGGAAGCACGTGGGAAAGCACCTCCATGAGCTACCACCAGACTATCGCGCCTGGCTCACCGGTCAGAGAATATATGAAAACAAAGAAGATCTCAAGGCAGCATTGATGAAAGGCAAATACCTCGCTCCCGTTGTAAAAAGCGAGCCTTCACCGATCACACCACCGAGAAAGCGCAAGCTGTCAGAAACAGAGTCGGTTGCTGCGCCGCCCAGTGCGAAGAAGCTTGCAATCAGTCAGAAAGCAAAATGCAAAGGCACGATGCCCAACGACGATGGAGCGGCTTATATCCTCAGTTTCGGCAAGTATGCAGGACAGAAGCTGACGGATGTACCGCCTACATATATCGATTGGCTCATGGCGACAAAAGTACACGACCAACGGCCTGATCTGGCAGCTGCGCTTCGCAAAGAAGGGCTGTTGGTGGAGAATCACACGCCCGACACCATTGACCCAATATGGAGGGCTCCCACCGTCCATGAAGCAGAATTTATGGACACCCGCTTTTTTGACGATATCACACAGTCGCCCCTTTGGATATCTGACATCGACGTTTCTCGCTATTTCCGACTCGGTGAACCCTTACTCTCGAAAGCAGGCGTGTATCTAGTCACAGAGGCGGCTTTGAGGCGGAGTACTGAATATGTGGAGCTGCTAACATTTCCTAAAGGGAATGTCAGGTGGTTATATCAGGTCTATGCGTGTGCCGGTCGATATGGCAGTGTTGGAGCTGCTGCTGATGGACGTAGCGGTGTTGAAAAGGCTTTGAGAGACTTCCTGGGAAAGAATAGAAGGCGGGAGCGTGAGATTTGGCTCGACCTGGGGCTTGATTAGTGCGCTTTGGACTGACATCGATTCATGGGGCTTGCGATATTCAAGGAGGGGGTTACGCAAGACTAGTGCGTAAAGGCTGCATCGGCTTCGGTTATCAAGATGGAGGCTAACAGGAGAAGATTTGGAGCTTGCTAACCTTCCCCCTGAAATGGTTGAGACACACAGTGCACACCGGCTATCAAAGATTTGGTCATCCAAGTTCAGAACGCACTAGGAAGAGGAAATCCATCCACCTCGCCTCCTCTCACCACACGATACGATCGGAGGATATCCCACAGCTATGGTAGCTCGGTTCTAGTGAAGCTCTTTACGTTACGAAATGCAGGATTGCAATACCAACCGGTTACTGACCTCACGGCAACCTACAACCAAATCCCGTGGCTTGGCATCCTTGCAGAATTTGATCCTACAATTCGATATATTCGAAATTCCAACAGTGTCTTCTTTCCCCCTTGAATGAAAACTTGCCTACATTTAGCTAGATCAAAGCGTATGTCGGACATGATGGTCTCTCCATTTGGAGTGTCCTCCAGATTGCGCCGCACTCGACTGTCAGAACGATCGTCGATTGCGACGGCCTCTCACCAATGCATGATGCATTACTGCCACTCGCACTCCTTTGGCTCTTGTATGCGCTCGTGGTACATGTGCTCGTACATGTAACCTAGAACATCCATGGACTATCATCGCCAAGCATGGGCGCGGAGCTTGGATATCAACCTCGCAAGTCATAGAAGAATTCAGCAAATCTTTGATCAATCCTCACAATAGCTACAGTGTGTGCCTTTTGTGAATCAATCAAGATACTCCGGACGACGGTCGGATAATGAAAGAAATCGAAGTTCCGATTTCCGACTGTCAGGAGCGGCAGTTGATAACGCAAGCAGCTTTCTGACCTCCCTCTTGTAGCAACCAAATAGCAACCATCACAGATCCTCTCAGTAACGGTCTTCTTCCATCCGTCTCGGCAATTCTGGAGAGGGCTGCAACGACTGGGTTGGCCGCTTCCGATTGTTAATGAGGGATACACCGGTAGTCTCATGTCATACTGGATATCCCATCTCTAATCCGAAGCGCACCAGGGGATGTAGCCAGCATACTCGCCTCACTAGGGAATGGAAGTGGAGAGGTTCGTGGAGAGGCGAGACAGTCCTTGCACATGAGCATGATGGCAAATGATAATCTAGATCGAGCAGCGTGCTAGGTATGAAACACGCATGCAGGCGTGAGAATAAGGCATACCTTATCAAACATTCCGGACTTTCTATGTGTACACCTGTCGACCTTCGATTCATCGGTCCTAACGACAATGGCGAGATTCTACGATGCAGGCCACTTGTGATAGATACAAGATCAGGGGGACTTTAACTTTCCAACACCTAGGATCAGCACAGCCTAGAATTCCTTACACAGTACTTCAGTATCGGGATCTCGAGTCAGCTTGAGGTATGTAGATGGCGCTAGAGCGATCGAGAGCGGATCTGATAACCTTAAATTGACATCAGAGGCCGAGACTAGTGAAGTACAAGCTACCTACCTACTTTAGGTAGAATAGTAGTGTATCGTATTTATTATAGCGGTAAAGCACGGAAACTCTTTCCCAGATGATTCATATCGGCCCATGACTAAATTTTACATATGGTCCAGAAAGGGTTACCGTGCAGTAACGCACTTACATCTTGGGCATGTCAAATCCGTCTCTGACTTATGCCAAAGCACTGCTATGTCCTTCCCACGTCGACAACTGATCCGTCGAAGGGCAGGTCACCCGGTGACTGCCGCCGATATACGGCGCTACTGCTTGTGGCCCAACGATCAGGCTCACATACCGCCATTGAGGACTATGAGTGTGATAGATTGCTAAATTGCACAACGTAGTGAGAGTTTGCCGCAGCCTGGTCGCCTTCAGTATCAATGGTTCCATTCACACAATGGCCTCTGAAAGGAGAACTGTCTAGCAGGTATCTGGAGACGTTCGTACCAAATACATCGGGCTGCTATCTCGAAATTTAGGATATGCATCACCAGATATGAACCCCATGGCTCCGGAACAGAACGTGTTGAATGAGCAGGAGATAATCAATCTGGATCAGTCTCACGAAGCAACGTTGGATTCCACAACAGGACTGGCCGGAGATCTTTCTTCTACGCGCTTTCCTTCTTTGACGGGCTTGAGATCACGGATTCAAGTCGAAACACAGGGAGAGGCCACGATCAGCTCGAGGACGGCGTTTGTCGATCTGCATAATGCTACAGCAGCGCTGGGTGCGTCGCCTATTGCAGCCCTGCAAGCTGCCTGGGCTGTAGTCCTCTCAGCGTACACTGCTGCGGAGGACCATATTATCTATACCACAATTATAAGCTCTCCAGCGAGTTACACCCCCGGTCATCTTCAGGAAGAAAAACATCATGCGATCCCAACGCGAGTATGTCTTAATAATTCTCAAGGATGGGGACAAAACACAAATGGCAGCATTCTCAAACGGCTGACAAAATCAAATGCGGTGGCGCTCCCTCGACAAGAAAAGTCGAGCAAACATGGGACCATGATAGCCTTGAAGGGCAAGGAACGCTCTGGGCATGGCTTGGAATCAAGCGATAGGCTTTACAAAGGTGAGGAGTATTCAGTCAGTCTCATAGCCTGGCCCGCTAAAGCAGGCTTCCTGAAGCTAAAGCTACTTTTCACCAAGATGGTTCTAAATAAGACTAGCGCCCTTGTGACTCTAAAACAGTTGGACGATATCTTAGCATTCATTTTAGCACATCCCTCAAATCCCATTGTAAGGAGCTTGGGTGCTATCCGTCCTTCTCTTCTATCCATATTGAATGAATCTCCAGAACAGTGTACAGACTTGAGTACCCGGCCAACATACTTACACACTCAGTTTGAGAAGTTTGCCAAAGACAGCCCACATCGTATAGCGTTGGACTTCAGAGAAGACATATATCGTGAAAGATCAAGCGACAATACCATGTGGACCTATGAGCAGCTCGACGACAAAGCCAGAACTCTAGCTACGTATCTCATACATCGCTTCGGCCAATTGGCTGACAATGTTATACCAATATGCATGAAAAGGCGCCCGGAGCTTTATGTTGCAGTCCTCGGGATCTTGAAAGCAGGCGCGGCCTGGTGTCCAATCGATCCAGCTTTCCCACCTCGTCGCCGTCATGATCTCATTGCTCGGACTGGCGCTCAAATGCTGATTGTCGCCGAGCAAGATATTAGTGATGGCATCGAAGGTATACCCCATGGTATTGTGACTGTCGACATTACTTGTCTACAGGATACCGTCGCAAATTCGAGCGAGTCGCCTTGTCCAACGATGGGAAGCCTTGCCTATCTTATTTGGACAAGTGGAACCAGTGGCGATCCCAAGGGCGTTCCAATCCACCACGAAGCTGCGGTGACCAGTATGACAGCTCTACAGAGTTCTATACCCACGGATATTAAAGGGGGTGTTGTGCGCTGCCTACAGTTTTCTCAGTTCACATTCGATGTATTCATCCAGGATATATTTTACACTTGGGGACTAGGAGGAACGATCATTTCTTCTACCCGAGAAATTATGCTTGGATCATTCGCTGAGCTGGCAACTAGAACAAATGCAACTCACGCTCATATGACCCCAGCTTTTGCGGCAAGCGTCCTGAGGGAGCGATGTCCGACCTTGGAGGTCATCACCATGATTGGAGAGAAGTTACCACAAGCTGTAGCAGACAATTGGAGTCAGAACATTCGAGCTTTCAACACATACGGTCCCGCTGAGACTACGGTAGTCTCATGTTTCAGGCAATTTAGTACAACGGACGAAGTTCAGAGTGAGAACATAGGCTTCCCTCTAGCATCAGTGTCTGCGTTTGTTATGCGCAATGGGAAACCTTTCATGAGACAAGGTATTGGTGAGCTGGCTCTCGGAGGTCCACAACTATCCAAGGGATACTGGCAAGATCCATCAAGATCTTCCAAAAGTTTTCTTTGGAATAAGCATTTTTCTAGGCACCTTTACATGACAGGCGATATGGTTCGCCAACTTTATGATGGCTCCTTGGAGTTCATTGGTCGTACGGATGACCTGATCAAGGTCCAGGGTATCCGTATTGAGCTTAGCGAGATAGGCTTTTGTCTCCGTTCCTGCCATCCACTCATTGAGCAGATCGAGATACAATACCTGTGTCGACAAGATCGTCCCTCAAAAGCCATCATTGCATTTCTTGCTGCCCCAACGTTAGGCATCACCAAGGAACCTGGTCAATCCATCACGAGTGAAGGAGCCATCTCGATAGCCCAGGCCGCTCTGGTTTCAGCTCAGATAAATTTGCCAGGATACATGATTCCTAGGGGTTTTCTCGTGCTAAATAGCATCCCACGAACATCTTCAGCTAAGACTGATAAATCGGCCCTCAAGGAGATATATAGCTTGATCGATCTGGGAAGGTGGGAAAAATCGATGACTTCAAGTAAAAACAACGTCGATGAGGTCTCGACCTGGAGCCCGCTCGAATCAGATCTTATCGCGACTATTGCCGAAGTCTCTGGGACAGCTCAAGAATCAATGAGCCGAGGCAGTGACTTGCGTTTCATTGGGATAGACTCCATTGGCGCAACCAGATTAGCTCCAATAGCCACCGCCAGAGGAATTTCTCTCTCCGTCACCGAGATCCTTCGTTGCCAAAACCTGGGTGATCTTTTGCAAGTGACCAAGACGTCCCGCAATGTGAACCTCACAGCAGGGTATGATATGGGGCCTTTCCACCAAAAGTGGTATCCCAGGGCTAGGGAGACATTGAAGAGGAGCGATTTATTTGTAGCGCCGGCTTTGCCGCTACAGGAATCCCTTCTTAGCGAAAGTATGCAAAACTCCAATGCCTACTGGAGTCACGTCTTTCTCTCTCTCAATGCTCAGGTCGATATACCCCGCTTACACGAGGCTTGGGTGCAAGTCATAAGTCATACCGAGGCATTGCGTACGGGCTTCATCCCTTTAGCGGCAGTTTTGGGACATTGTGATGGCGCATCGGTCGACGACTCCACGTTCTTGCAACTTATATACGAGAACACAGCTATAGATTGGATATGCGTAGAGTCATTAGATGTCGATATAACAACGCTTTCAAGAGAACGAGCACACGCGGTGGCGGAAAGCCGTCAAAGGTCTCACTTCAGGGACCCGCTTGTTGCCATTACGATCTTTGAACAGCCGAACCATCGCACAATGATGATATCTATTCATCACTCGGTTCGAGATGAGGCATCGTTGAAGTTCGTCCTAGAAGATGTTAGTAAGAGCTACGAAGAAGATGGCAAAGACTCGAAACGACGTCATCAATTGCGCGATGCTCTCAAAGTCATGCTTCCGACAAAAGCTCAAAGCGATCGGGATGCGGAGTTCTGGTCAAAAGCACTTGACGATTTCATCACCACTGAAGATGCCGGTACATGGCCTGACTTGACTGGCAAGAACACACGAAGCGAAGGTCCAGCCGCAGAAATCATTTCTCACACCCGGGCACTCAAAACAAGCTACAAAGATCTGCAAGTCGCTGCAAACACATTCGGTGCGTCATCAGTGGCGTCTATCATTCGGGTAGCTTGGGGTACTTTATTATTGGAGTACCTGGAGACCGACAGTGTAGTATTCGCAGAGACTTGGTCAAGCCGCATTGATGACCATATACTGGCGAACGTTGTTGGGCCGTTGATAAATGTATTGCCTGTCCCGTTCCGTGCTCTGGGATCTGTTCGTCAAGCCCTGATTGCACAGTCAAGCTTCCAGAAAGAATCTGGAGCCCATCGCTCGATACATGCAAAAGCTATCAGAAAGTTCTTAGGGCGTTCCGAGCACCAGGTTCTCTACCCAGCCTTCTTCAACTTCCTGCCTGACCTGAAGGAAGATGACTGGAATGGCTCTTCTCTGTGGAAGAGAGATGATACAATCGTGGGCCTTAGCGTGGAACATCCTCTGGCCCTCAATGTCGCACAAGCAACGAACGGCATACTGGAGTTGGAGATTTCTGCAAGCCGCAATGTTATAAGTAGTGGCCACCTTGCCATACTTGCTCTACAGGTGGATGCATTTGTTGAGACGATACTAAGATCGCCTGACATCCCACTGGCACAACTCTCGTTGAGCGTCCCTAAGGAGTTACTCTCCGTAACCTCAATAGAATTCAGCGAAGAGGTAAGGCTCGCTTGGAGTCAGAATCCTACGGAATGGGTAGATTACTACGCTTCGCTGCACCCGCAGTGGCCCGCCGTCCAAGTGTTTACCTCTATCAGCAACGACGAGTGCGAGTCACAAACTTGGAACTTCGAGGAACTGCGCTCTGCATACTGCGTAATTGCAGCGTCCATCAGACATGGTGGACATGTTAATCGGATGATGGCAGTGTGTCTGGACCGTAGGATCGAGGCTTACGCGATCATTCTTGGAATTTTGGCGTCTGGTAACACATACTTGCCAATTGATGAGGACTTGCCCTCAGAACGCAAATCATTCCTACTGAAAGACAGTACAGCCGCTATGCTCTTCACTACCAGGTTTCTTGCTCAGACTTTTCCAGGTGCTCCTTTCGGAAGCCGCACTGTCTACGTGGATGACAGTGCGTATGTGGAGCAAATATCACCTGACGATTCGAATGAAGTACTTTTACAATCAAAAGCTAGCGATAACGCCTACCTGCTCTACACATCTGGATCCACCGGAATACCGAAAGGTGTCCTTGTCGGACGTGGAAACCTTTGCTCATTCATTGAAGGGCTTTCCGAGTTCATATGCCCACTTATTCCTGGAATGCAAGAGCTTCCGGGCAAAGGTAAGTACCTCGGACTTGCAAGCAGAGCTTTTGACGTTCACATTGCTGAGATGTTTCTTGCCTGGCGGCAGGGTTTGGCTGCGGTAACCGCCCCGAGGATGATGCTGCTCGATAACCTTGAGCTCGCGCTTCGGCAACTAAAGATTACGCATGCTAGTTTTGTGCCATCTTTGATCGATCAAGCTGGCTTGAATCCGGCGAGCCTTCCTGACCTGCATTACCTTGGTGTTGGTGGTGAAAAGATGTCGAAATCTGTCATAGATACATGGGCGTCCAATGAGAACACTGCTTTGATAAATGCATATGGCCCAACTGAGATGTCGATAGGGTGCACTGCTGCAGAAGTGACGATTGACTCGAATTCAAGGAATGTCGGTCGACCGTACGGCAACTCCGTTGCTCATGTTCTGGTACCTGGATCTGATCGATATACCCTTCGTGGAGTTGCAGGAGAGCTCTGCTTTACAGGAGATTTAGTGGCAAACGGCTACCTTAATCGTCCCGACGCTAAAGGGTTCGTAGAAAATTTCAATGGGGAGAGGATGTGTCGCACAGGTGACATAGTGCGCTTGATGGCAGACGACGCACTCGAATATCTGCGTCGCGAGGACGATCAGGCCAAAGTCAGAGGTCAACGAGTCGAGTTGGGGGAGATCTCTGAGGCCATACGATCGTCAGCCGTCACTACGCTGGGCCTAGCCAGGATTGACGTGACGACAATGATTGCCCAGCATCCAAAGCTCTCGAAAGTACGAGTCGTCAGCTTTGTCGTCCTCGTCCCGAATCTGGACACAGCCTCAGGGTCTCCAAGGAGACAAAGTTCTGCCGGTGACAATGATATCGCCAGGAAGATGCAAGCCGAATGCCGGAAAATCCTACCTGCTTACATGGTTCCTGATCTAATCATCCCTATCACGAGATTGCCATTAGCTCCGTCATCCGGAAAAGCAGATCTGAAGCGTCTCAAGGCTTTGTTTGCAGACTTGACGGTTGTCGATATGGTTCTTTCTTCATCAGATAGACTTCATCAGCCCGAATCAAGCCACCGAGAATTGACTGAAGCTGAGAAGACTGTGCGAAGCGCTGTCGAGAGTACCCTAGCTGTTGATGCGGCTGAGATCTTGACCAACACCAACATCTTCCGTCTCGGACTCGATAGCCTAAGTGCAATTAGCCTTGCTATCAGGTTACAGAGAGTAGGGTATGACTGTACAGTTTCTAGTGTCTTGAGAAATCCCACTGTTGCAGAGCTGGCTCATTTGCCTCGGAAAGGCCAGTCCACAGGGCAACCGGCCGACACACTCACACAGACACGATCAAGGCTAGCAGACCTTGAATCTAGGTTCGGTGCCGATCGACCTCGTGATCTAGACGGCGTGGCCATTCTGGCGGTAAAACCTTGTATGCCTTTACAAGAAACCCTTGTAGCAAACAACCGCGCACTCTATATAAATCACATGATGTTGAAACTCCTTCCTAACACTGATCGAGCTCGTCTTTACAGAGCTTGGGCAGGGGTAATCGCTGATCACGAAATACTCAGGACTTGCTTCCAGGAATTCGAAGATGGGTTTGTCCAGGTCGTGCTACAATATGACCCTGCAAAGTCTGTCCCTTGGGTAAAGATCGCCACGGTAAATACAGAATCAGCTTGCCAGATCCAGCAAACCATATCCGCAAGAAATATCATCTCTGATATGGCGCGCAATTGCCCCATGAGGCTGACCCTTCTCTGGTCACCTACCAATAACAAAGATTCCATCTTACTATTTTCGATTCATCATGCATTGTACGATAGAGAATCCATCTCCATAGTACTTGAAGAAGTCAATTTACGATATCACTCAGGCACTCCTTCGGCTCATAGCCCCTTTGATTCGATGATTGGATACGTATGTTCCCAAGATCTTGGGACGGCTAAGACCTTCTGGCAAGGATATTTGGCGTATTATAGACCAGTATCCTTTACGGATCGAGCTAATACCACAGACGTAGAAATACAAAATTATCACTTCCTCACTGTGGACAAGACCCTTACTATGCCGCTTGCTGAGTTGCAGAAGCTCTCTTCTTCCTTCAGTGGAACATTGACATCGACCATCCAGGCAATCTTTGGCATCATCTTGGCTCAAACTTTGGGTACTGACGATGTAGTCTTTGGCGCCGTACTATCTGGGCGCACCGTGCCGATAGAGAACCCTCATACTATCGTCGCACCCTGCATCACAACCATACCACAACGTATCAAGGTAAACAAAGAATGTTCCACCATTGTGGATATTGTAAAGATCGCCCAACAGGGGTTTATAGAATCGCTTGAATTTCAACATACAGCCCTAAGACACATCCATCGCTGGCTCGAAGCGGAAAAGCCTTTGTTCGAATGTCTGGTCTCCTACGTACAGAAAGTGGATCGGAAAGGCAGTCTCTACCCACCTCTTTGGACTGAGCTCGAAAGCTCAATGCAAAATGAATTTTCATTGACTATTGAGTTCGAAGCTGATCATGAGGCTGGTGTAATGCATACTCATTGTACTTTTTCCCCAGCATTCGGAGACTTGGAAAGAGCATCGTCACTACTAGAGAGCGTTGATCTTCTCTTGGGGGCCTTAGTCCGAGAAGAAAACGTCACTCCTGAAGATCTAGGTTTCTCAACCACGTTTGCTGCAGACTCTAGACCAAAGTCGCACGTCTGGAACGAGTCATCTTGGACACCGACTGAGCTGAAGATACAAGAGCTTATGGTTGAGATCTGTGGAATCAGTAGGAAAGAGGTCTCAAAAGGAGCATCCTTTTTCAGTCTAGGGATCGACTCTATCACTGCAATCCGATTTGCAAAAAGCTTGAGGCACTCGAATTACGAGTGCTCTTCAGCGGACGTGTTGCGTCATTCATGTATAGGTGCACTGGCAGAAATGATCGAGGTTGCTCGTCCTCATATCAATGGCATCGCGAATCTCGCAGAGCAGCCGCAGGGAAATATCCCGAAGCACATGATTCGGAAGATTGCAAAAGTGAGCCCGAAGGATATTGTAATAGAAGTTTACGCCTGTACACCATTACAGTCCTCCATGCTCACCCAGACTCTGGGATCAAATGGGGTGCTTTATGTTCACTCCCATGCTGTCCGGTTGGCCCAGGATGTCGATCTCGTCGAATTGAAACAGGCATGGGAACGTCTGACGATGCAGACAGAGATACTCCGCACCACGTTCCATTTTGACGACGCAAGTAATTCCTGGCTAGCGGCAGTATATCAAGAGAGGCCAGATGCCTGGGTAGAATACAGAATCACAAATCCATTGTCCGAGTCACTGACGGACAATACGAAAAGTACAATATTTGGCGTAGAAGCGGACTTTGAGCAGCCGCCTTGGAAGGTGGCTGTTTTGAAGACAGCAACCGAGGTTGTACTCGTGGTTTCAATGCATCACAGTCTCTACGACGGCCAGTCAATCAATCTCGTCTTTCAGGATCTAGCAAGAATGTATCAAGGCATTCAGATACCGCCAAGGGCACCTTTTAGTGTTGCGGCGAGAGCTATCTCGAAGACCATGGAGAACGCGGCTGAATTCTGGTTACAGAAACTCGATGGCTATCATAGTAACATTATCTCCCCATCGGTGGCACCTACAGAGACGGATATGATAGAAGTTGAACTATCCCTCAAAATGACTATTGATAATATCCTTCAAGGCTGCAGAGACCTCGATGTGACTATCCAAACGGTTGCAATATTGGCCTATGGGAAAATTCTAGCGTGCGTTTCGGGACGTCGGGATGTTGTGTTTGGTCATGTGGTAGGAGGTCGATCGCTTGCAATGCCCGGTGCAGACGAAGTCATCGGACCGCTGTTCAACACGGTACCATCCCGCATTATCTTCGACAAGACTTATGTTGCCAACAAGACTGCGGCCGTTGAGATTCAGCAGTCTTGGGGAGACTCGCAACCATATCAGCATGCCTCGTTGGCTAGTATCATGCAGGGGTGGCGGCGGAAGGTTGGGGACGCCGACGCACAGCTTATCGACACCCTGTTCATCTTTCAGAATATCGTCGGCAGATCAGCATTTACAGACGGACTGTGGGCACCTTTTGACCTTGGTGACTCCGTTGCTTTCACGGAGTATCCAACGAATTTCGAGTTCGAGCAGGGAGAGAAAGACATCCGTTTAAAAGTGGTGTCACGGAAGGGACTGAGAACAAGAGAGCAGCTCAAACTTTGGCTTACAGAATTCGATCAGGCCTTTCAAGATATTCTTGAGCAACCTCAACGGAGCGTGATGGCTTTCCCATCTTCTCTTCAAGGTCTACCGCTTGCTATTGAAAGCGGCAAGAGCCGTTCGCCTCAGCAAGATGAGGTTGAATTCGGACCAGATCTGGAAGTCATCCGAACAGCACTATCAGGGATATCTAGAGTTCCCCCAGAGAACATCTCGGTAGATGCTAGCATATTCTCCCTAGGTCTTGACTCTATATCCGCGATCCAGGTGGCTGCAACGTGCCGAAAGCGTGGGTATGCTGTAAGTGTTGCAGACGTTGTGCAAGGACGTAGCTTGGGAGGTATCTGTCGGCTGCTTCGCGAAAGGAAACCGGATCAATACCTCCAGATAGGGGACCAAGTTGCATTGATCAGCACTGAGTCAAGATCAGAGGCTCTTGTCCTGGCAAAGGTAGGGAACGAGTGCGTCGAGGATGTATTACCATGTCTAGCCGGTCAGGTATACCACCTTGCAACTTGGCTGAAGTCAAATAGAATGATGTGTGAGGCAACTTGGACATATCAGTGTTCTGAACGTCTCAATGTGGATGATATGAGGTCCGCTTGGAAGAGGCTGAGGGGACGTCATTCGGTGATGCGCACGACATTTGTTGCTCCAGGGCCCAAGGAAGCCGTCCAAGTGGTGTCCAAACCATCGACACTCAACGATGAGTCTTTTGACTTCTTAGAGGATCTAAGGAACTCCCAGGACATAGTCATCGACCATATAGGCCGAGAAGCACAGCAGCCATTCGACCTTATGAATCCTCCTTCAAAGCTATACCTCGTACGCGCACACACTCATGACTATCTGGCATTGAAATTACACCACGTTGCATACGATGCATGGACCATTCAGACTATCATTGATGACCTCGCCGCGTTTTATCGAAACATTGACTTACCATCCCCACCACGATTCGACTCATTCATCCAGCACACTTTGAATTCTCTCCACAAGCCACCAGAAGAGATATACTGGCGCAGAAGCCTCAATAATTGCCAACAAACCATCCTCGAGCCATCAACCACCCTTACACCAACAGCATCCACCCCAGCAACTCTTTACCTCAAATCCGCCATTCCAAACCTCCACAACCTAGAAAACACATGCCGCCAGACGTCCACCACCCTTCCAACCCTCATTCTCCTCGCCTACGCCCGCACTCTAGCCCGCCACACCAGAATCACAAACCCAACATTCGGTCTTTACCAAGCCGGCCGCTCCGCTTCTTTCAAGAACATTGACCAATTACGTGCACCAACCCTGAATGTCCTACCTGTAGTCGTTCCATCAGTCTTGGACCTGCCCGTGGGCGAAATCGCAAGACAACTACAGGCCGATTTGGCGGCACGGGTGGATTTCGAGCAGAGCTATCTGTCCGAAGTGCTGGCGATGGTGGGATATGGCTCGGGAGAGAACCCGCTTTTCAACACCTTTGTGAATATCCTCTCGGATGAGGCTCATACCTTAACAAAGTCTTCGAGAGGAAATGGGGCAAGAGATGAAAAGGCGCTCTTTGTTCCTTACCAGCTAGATGGTATGGGAGAGCTTGCACCGACTGAACCGATCAGGCAGGAGAAGACGGCGGTGGATGGGTTAGAGGTGGGATATTTGGCGGAGAAGAATCTGTTCTTTGATGTTGTTAGGAATGTAGAGGATGATTGTGTTGATTTCGGGATTAAGTGTGACGGGACGTTGATGGATGCAGGGATGGTGAGGGTTTTTGCGGCGGAGGTTGCTGCGGAGGTGGCGAGGGTTGTGGAAGCTTTTAGGGAGGGGAGGGGAGGGTAGAAAGGAGAGTAGAAGAAAAAAGGGGGGATTAGATTGGTATTGTGGGGGGTGGGGATTCAAGAAGTCAGATTGATATATGAGGATTTTTGGTTAGTCGGTCATAGAACATTTTTGCTGGAGTTGCATGTGCTTGAGTTTCGAAAAAAGTTATCTACTTATTCTAGTTAGTGGTGTATATGTATGTATCTCGCAATAACAATATTCACCTCTCTTCCTCATCTGATCGAATCCGTCCATCTGTCACGATGTATGTTGTATTAGCATCGCTATCCCATTCCTATTCCCCCTCGCCACCCAGAGACAGGCTTATTCTAGATTATATGGAGTCTGTCGGCAACGCCTAGTAGGGTTAACATAGTAGTACAAATATTAGGCACTAAGGTAAGATAGGTAAGGTAATACACTAGAATACCGCCAAGATTCCTCCCCAACTCGACCCCAAAGCACAACAGCAAACACCAAACTCAACGCTCCCCAAACCCACCACTCAAACTCACACTCACCTCCCCCTCTCCCCCCTCACCCGCCTCCACCAACAAACCCAAAATGTCCTACCCCTCCACCCTCCTCCACTGGCTCCAGCGAAAACGCTACCAATACGAAGTGACCTTCTCTCTCTACATGCTCACGCCCACCGAGAAAATCATCTTTAGTAAATCCTCTCCCTCCATCACACTCTCTACCTACATACTAACAAAGGCCTCTATAAAGATACGTTGGCTGTTGCATTTATATCTATGATCCTTGTGGCGGCGTTCTTTTACCTGCCGGCGCATGTTACGGAGATGTTGAGGAGGGCGTGGTTTTATTATGCGGGAGATGAGACGGGGGTTGGGCAAGGTGGAGATGGGCATGGTGGTAGTGCTGTTGGTGGGGGAGGGAGGGGGAAGGAGGTGTGGGTGCCTGGGTGAGGGATGGGGGGATGGGATGTGTTTGTTTGTCGAGTTGGTGATGTTATAGTATTGGGGGCGTTCACACGCATCGGAGCGTCTGGGGTTGTATTATTATGGGACATTGTGCATTGGATGGCATGTATAGCATCTCGGTACCCTAGAGCAGGAAGCCTTGAACATACAAGCCTATCTTCTAGACCCGATATCATCGATCCTCAACACCATATCCCCATTCCACACCTCACAGCACACCCTTCGTACTCCCCACCTCCCCCTCCCTCCCCTCCACCCGCCCACAAGCCATCCGACACGCAATCGCCAACGCCTTGAACGCGCTCTCCGCCCGATGATGATCATTATCCCCCCTAATAACATCAACATGCAACGTCGTCCCGCTCGCCATCGCCCAGCTGCTCAGCCCATGATGAATCATCTGACTATTCAACCGCCCAATCATCGGCCCTTGGAAATCGAAATTGCCCACGAAGAAAGGGCGGCTCGAGATGTCGAGGACGGCGCGGGAGAGAGCTTCGTCGAGGGGAGCGTAGGCGTGGCCGAAGCGCATCAGGCCGGTGCGGGGACCGAGGGCCTTGGTGAAGGCGGTACCGAGGGCGAGGAAGGTATCTTCGGTTGTGTGATGGTCGTCAACTGTTACCTTCATTAGATGGATTGATCCAATTGGCGATGAGAAGTGGGGGTTGACGTACTGGCTAGATCTCCCCTACACCTGACTCGCAGACTCCAGCCTGCATGTTTCGCCCATGCGTGTAGCATATGATCCAGGAACCCGACGCCGGTCCATATCCAGATGTGCTGGGTAGCCGTTATCTGGGAGGCATGGTGAGTGGTGTCTTGAGAGGGGATTTGGGTGTTGGGCGCGGGGAGATTCTTGTTGGAGAAGACATCAGAGTCGGGGAGGTGATCAAGGGGACCGCCATCAATCGAGAGGGAAACTTGAATTTTGGTTTCGTTGGTTGTGCGATTGATGAGAGCTGTGCGGCGGTCGGGCATTTCAACAAATTTTGTGAGGGGGAAAAAGGCCGAGAGCGACAGTCACGTTACAATTCTTGGTCCTTGTTACGAGTTGGCAATTTTTAGCTTTATATTCGGGTAATCTGAGTGGTGACAAGCAACGATGCTAGAGATAGAGAATATTTAGCCATGTTTTAGATATATGATACTCCGGAGCGACCTGTAGCTGAAAAGAACCCTTTTTTTCATAATCAACTCCTTTCCCTCAGGGTATCACCGCGTAGAAATCATGAAGAAGCTCTCGTCAACTGAAGTAAAACACCATCAGATCCAATGAATCCACAGCCGTCAAATCCTTTCAATATTCTTTCCGTTTTCTTTTTAAGGGTAGCTTTATGCTTGCCACCATTTGCGTGCTTAGAGTCTGCTTCTACCTCCAGGAACATCTCTCGGACGCCAATGAGGTAATCTAGACCTCTGGTTGGAGCACTCCAGGATCGAGTCTCGGTAACTTCGTGCTTTTCGTAGTCGACATTCCCTCCCTTGTCTTCGTCACCTTTCTCCCAGATAAAGCTGCCTGGCTCACATTTCAAATCCCATCCTTCTTTCATGATTTGGCGGGGACCATCTTCGACCGCCAAGTAGCCACCCTTTTCGACCACCACAGTCACCTTGATCCAGTCCAAAGTCTGCAGTTTCAGTAGTCGAATCGGAGATTCGGCCTCCATGTCATGATCTTCCTCGTATCCCCCGAAGCTATCCTCGTCGCCATTACGGAAGCCATCTGGTATGATGTAATTGATTTCCTTCACGGACCTATCCTGAGCTAGGATGACGCAAAGTCTCTGAATAGCCTCTCTGTCTAGATGACCCTCTCCAGGAATCTTAGCCATATGCATCTTCGGAAAATTCTTTGATCTGCCGTTGAGGTCCTTTCCGTCGGAGTCTTTGACTGGCCAGCGCATATAGATAGGTGCATGGACATCGATGCGGTGTATTCGGGATCGAGCTTCCGGTCCGATGGTCAGGAAGAAGCGCAGCAAACCCTGCCAGCCACTCCTCCCTGTGAATCTGAAATGATTGTCTCTCCAGAAATACATCGCTGCTTCATTGAAAGTTTGTCGACACGCACCCAGGAGACCGGTGGACATTCCTTTCCGAACGAACTCTAGACTCTCTTGGTGGCGGACCTTCAACTGTCCTAGGGCTGGTTCGGCGATTTCATCAGACTTGGTCCATTTGTGAGGCCACAGATCGAGGGGCCCATCGCTCACTAGGGCGTATCGATAGATCTTACTGAGAATTTCCGGCGGTAGTCTGAGAAGAGGTGATTGAAGTTGTTTCCGGGGACGAGGAAGGCGACGAGGGCGTCGAGAGGAGGTCATGATGTGTGGGAGGACAGCAAAGACACTGTAATCATTAGGGCAAGTCTGAAAATAGTTGATGATATGGTTTGATTGTCAAGCTGCTCACCAGGGAACTCCGGCCTTGCCTACCACAAACGCAGCACATCAGATTTCCATGCTTGAATACAGAGCGAAGATCATCGGACAAAAAACTGTAGTGGAAAGCTCCTATAGCTAAAATCTGCCTGAAAGATGAGAGTCGTCGGAGGAGGTGATTCTGGGCGTAGCTTCACAATGCAGCTCTACACAAGCTTGGCTGACATCGCCTTGCTTTGGTACACGAACAGCACAAAAGCTTCACGACCGAACACTGGGGAGTGCTGAACAGGGAGAGTCTGTAGCCTTGAGGTGGACGGAGCAAGACCAGACTGCCTGATAATCGAGAACCTCAACGCTTTGGTTCAGAGAATACTTTGTGCATGACAAGGATCATTCTGTTTGGGCATGGAATGAACACTGTGATCCAAGGTTCGCATGGTCAAAACGTTCAGGTAAACTTGGATGGGTATAATGGAGAAGGCATCATGCCTAATAATTTCTAGAGGGATCTATGATTATGATAGCCTTATACCTAGATAGGACAGGGCGACAGTTCAATGTGGAAGCGCCTTAACGCCGCTTACAGCCGCTCAGACCCCATAGTGTAGATTTCTCTTTGGGTCAATATCATATATTGCTCTCTTTCTGGCATTGATTTGCGCAATGCCCCGTCATGGCCAGAAAACAGCTGAAGAAGTCAGTGCTGCGGGCTCAGAGGCTTTCAGAGGTGCTGTAGTCGGTGCCGCAAAGGTAGAATATCCTCAACCCGCAACCCTCCGGTTGTCATTCTGCTTTCCTACGTCTACTTCCCGTGCGCCCAGCAACAGATGACTGATGGGATCGCTCCAACAGTGGGGCCTCATTGCCGGAGGCTTAGGGTTTGCAGGCTATTATTTCTCTCCAGTATATAGGAACCTCACCATTCAATTCAAAGTGTATGTCGAAACCTTTAGATGCATGCCCTCCTTCCCATTCTCCCAATGGCCTCTTCCTATACTAACCATTCTCAATGGTATGCAGATATATTCAAATGTCCGGCATGACCTTTGGTGGCTGGCTAGAAGCCGACCGACGATTGCGCGCCTATGAATTCTCGGCCAGACGGCAGAGAAAGTTAAAGGCTGACGAGGCGACCTGGAAACAATGGGAAGGAATGGTCGAGAATCAAGAGCGGAGAGATGCAGAAAAAAGGCTTGATAAGGGTTAAGAAGGTAGAGGATCCATGGATACCGCCCTTGTTGCGACGTAAACCACTGTGGACTGAGCAAGCCATTTGGGTTGATCTACTGAGCGGAAAACGAAGCAACTGCCTTGAGGAGCCCTAATTGACTCCTGGAGGCGAAGAAGGTGACTGCAAGTCACGAAGCAAAGACCAAAATCAGGTTAGCACGTGAGCTTCAGTTCGGTCTGTGCGATATCGTATGCGGTACAAGCATAGCGACCTCACGGCCTCAGAGTGTTGCAATGGTCTGAATAATCGATGTTGGCAAAGCCGGACGTCGCCAGAGCAACAGAGCAATAGTGAAGACAAAAGAAGCCGAAACGAGGTATTAGCGTCATCAGCTTTTGCGAGACTAGGTTTCCTGTCGCACAACACAATGGAAGTTACCTCAAAGAAAAAGTTCAACAGAGCTGACAAAAGCCTGATAATCGTTTAAGGAACAAGATTAGGTTCATCTGAATCAAGAACCAATTCCACAAACTCTCGGCTGAGCCAATGCATGTGCCATATGTCAATATGGATTTCAGAATGGAACTGTCAGGAGAAACGGGGCTCGAAATCTTCGTCATTGCTCGCGTATCCTGAAAAAGCATCAGCATATCATAGTCCTAAACCGGATGTACAGAATAATGAGACCTGGTCACTTTGGAAACTTCGCCTTCACCAACGTTACTGCTAATCTGCGATCTGTATCTGTACAGATTAACCCCATGTCAAGTAACACTGCTCCCATTCTCTGAACTTCAGCGTCTCGAGGCAGCCCCCCTAACAACCATTACGTCCTGTGGGGCTATACAAAAAAGTGCGTTCATCTTGAACACGATCTCAATTGCCTTACAACTTTCATTGAACATCATTATCATGAAAATATATCATAGGCCACAATAAGCAGTGCCTTAATATCTACAACATCTCGTGGCCATGCATCCACCTTGCAGACACCTAGCGCACCAAACATGAAGTGCCCAATGCGCAACAAATCTTGATAAACGAAACATCTGCGTTGATCGCTATGATCAAGAAGCGATGGGGCTCCAAGGTATAGAATACCCAACGATCTCTAATTATGCAGAACTCTCTATTTTCCAGATACAACACTAATAAATCTCATCACGCTGACGGTGTCTTTAAACAAAAACAGTCTACAGCAGAGTCCAATCATACAAAGACAACATTCCCAAAACTCCATTATTTGAATTGCTCAATTCAACAATCAGGCCTGAAAACCTCAACCATCAACATCTCCCATATCAACATCAAGTCCTCTCTACAACATTCACCACCACCAACCCCCTCCTTCCATCCATATAAAATCCGAGTCCCCTCCACTTCTCCACAATATTCATCTCTCCCTACACAATCCACGAAACCACCACTCAAAACCGACCCTCCACATTCCTAACCCCTACCCCATCAATAAAACCCTGAATCGTATTCTCGTATCCCAAACACGTCTCCATTATACGCCCATACAGTGAAAATCCCGCTAATCAAGACAATAGCACACTTAGTATTCCACACCCGCGGACCATCCTTAGTTAATATAAAAATAAGGATCTATTGAGGACTGGAGAAGCAACGAACGCCCAGTCGTTCGGGGATTAGTGATTAGGATAGGTGGGTAGGGTACTGGAAAATATTGAAGGGGGGGGTGGAGAAAGCGTGCTGTGATGTTATCTTCAATCAAGGGAGTCAATACATTGTTTGTAAGAACGAGATGGAAGCACTCGGATAGGATACTGCGTCTGGCTGTTGACGCTATCTAGCTAAGATAGCATGGCAGCTAGAAGAGCCGCATATTCAACCTAAATTTACAACCCGATCCAGAAATATCCATATGGTCCCATATCGTATACAACATACAAAATGAATACCACATTCAAACATCCCCACCCCATCCCCATCCCCATCCCCAAATACCCAACAGCTCTAGCTCTTCTTCACTATTCATCACTCAAGAACGATATTGTAAGATGCATGCATCACGAAACAGCTTCCAGTTTTCTCTGCCTTCATGCACCCGTATGGTCCATTTGTTGTCGATTGGTGAACTGCGTAGTGTGGTTATGTGTGAGAGGGAGGGGAAGGGAGAGGATGGTCATTGTGGTGATGGATGGGGCTGAGAGATAGATGAGATGAGATGAGATGATTTGGTTTGATTAATGATGAGGAGGAGGTTCATGCGTGGAAGTGTTATGATTTGTGGAGTTTTGTGGGGGTGATGTGTTATACTGGCTTTCGCTTTCCATTTCAGGGTAGCGTCAAGACGCGGATTGTTGACCGCTTTCTCTACTTGAGAATTGTTGTAGAGTGATGGAGTGATGAGGTGATGGAGTGGCGTTGGTGAATCGTAAAGGGGTTTCCGAGAGGAATGCTCATAGTCCGAAAGGGACGGGGAGATTTGAATCTGTACCTTCATATTGACGATGACGGGTGGGTTGGTCGTTTTGGGTCGTTTTGAATATATCTGAGGTTCGACGAAGAGATTTGGCGTGCTAGAACGTTGGGATCAGACTGATAAAGCCATCCATTGAGAGATGATTTAACGGAGTGTAGTGGGAGCGCGGCCATCTGAAGCCACAAGTGGGTATCTTTGCTCACAATACTACCCGTCAAGCCTCTGATTCTCGATCCGATCCAGCTATTTCTCCGTCACTGGTGACAATTTCCCTACCCAGAACCTGCACAGGTCTCTTCATATCTTTCTCATCCATCTCTTTTCGCCACTTCTTTCCCTTCGTACTTATCTTCCTTAAATTCGTCAGATAATGATTGATGACTTCGGCATCCTCAGGGACCATGGGAGCATCAAGCTTCTTCTTCCTGCGCGTCTGACAGGCTGCGTACAAAGCCCTCGCCCTCTCTTGCTTTGGCACCTCGACCAGACTGTATTCGATAGACCAGACGTCATCGGCAGTAAGCTTTTCGGGACGCAGCACGAATTGATCGTTGACTTTGTTGCGGACAGTCAGGGTCATGGCGAGGACATTGGCGGACTCGGATGTTGAGGTTTCGAGATGGGCGGTCTCTTCATTCATAGCATCGAGGAAGGAACGATCAGCTTCAGACTGAAATCTCGTCTCCGAAGACTCTTCACCTGGTACAGGTGGTGTGTATGCATCCTTTTCTGCTTTCCGGACGGCGTCCTCGTTTGAGGCTTCTGGGGGGGTTTGCATCTCCTGTTTGAACTCCTTCTCCAGCGGTTGTCCTAATTTCCGAGCATCTTCACTCTCATCATGTTGAGACTCCGCACTCGAATCGACCTCCTCAGACCTCTCACTTTGTTCCAGAGCACTTTCGTCCGAGGCGTGAAGTTTGTCTGCGTGGTCTTGTAGTATCGCGCTTTCTACTTCAATTTCCTCCAATCCATGGTTAGGCTCTCCATGGTCTGCAAGCGCACGGTCTTCCTTGATTGCAACATCCTCGCTATTTTCTTCCTCTATCTCTTCATCTTCTTCCTTCTCCCGTAGGTGTTCTTGATCAGCCATTTGTCCCACATCTTTGGTCTCCACTTCTTCTCCGCTAAGAGTCGTAACGAATTTCGTGTCCGCGTCCGCTGCTTTCCCGGCTGTATCAGCGTACAACGCATCCCCGCCAAGTACACCTTGTGGACCATGCAGTGGTTCAGCTTCCATCTCCTCATCTTCGGACTCTTGGTCTTGGCTAGAATCGTCAATGGACAACTCGTCATTATCCATGGCTTCTTGTACACTGGCTTGAATATTCTCCCATTTACCATCATCGTCCTGAAGCTCAGACTCTTCGTTACGTCTCAGGCCAAGTATATTATGTTCAAATTCTTGGATCTTTGCATCATTTTGGCTCTGTATCTCGGCAACTTGTTCCTCGGTTACAGGTTCGGCGAAGATGTACATGAAGGGGGTTGCGGCGTCTCGAGTCTCAAAGTGAATGCGAAGGGACTAAAGACGTTAGTTTCAAAAGCGTCATGGTCATCTTCGTGACTCACGGTCTCGGGATATTTCTCAGTTGCCTTATCTAATATTTTGTTCAAAAGGTCCAAGCTGAGCTTGAACTCTTGGTCGCCTATTGACGTATCCCACTGTCCATGGATGGTTGAATCCATTTCGGGCAAGCTGATGTATTGAAAGCCAAAGATTCTCTCAATATTGTGGAATGCAACAAAGATACCATCCATTCGACCCATCCTGACTTGCATGGAGTACTTAAGAAAAGCTGCACGGATCATGTCATAGTATTCGCGTTCATAAGACTCCCACTGGCCTTGGCGGCTTTTGATTTGGTAGCCAAGTCCATGCTCGTAATTAGAGACGTCCATTCGAATGGACACGACCGCTCTGGTCTTCAAGTCGAACATACCGGTCCCGGGCAAGCGAGGATCGTGGGCATCGAGCTGCGAACGCATCAAGAAGTCGCCCATTGTTGAATAATGATAAGATTCTGGGGCCAAGGATTCTTCGTCAGTAACTTCGGCCCCACTCGATTTGCGATACTTCTCGAAGTCGTCGGTACTCAATGTAAGGAGCTTTTCCATTGACTTGCCAAGCATACTCAAAACGTTTGCGCTTGCAAATTGTTTATCAGCATCGATGGCATATGATCCGTCCTTCCACCTTAAGAAGATGGCCTGGGGCGTTCGCTGCAGCTCTGTAAAACTCGACAAATGGGTAGGAAATTCTTTTGACATCATCGAAGTATTAATGGGCCGCCATTGAGATAGCAGAAAGTGGAAGTGAGACAATGCTGCAGTCATACTAGAAGTTGATCCCATGTAGCGCTTTCCGTTCTCTTTGGCAATCCTATTGAGTGACTCGTCCCTCGAAGATGTGATGTATTCTTTGAGCGCATTGAAATCGAATTCGGCGACGGGCATGATCTTTTGAAGATAAGGGTCGAAATTGTAAACACGCGATCTTGGATCTTGGAGTTGATAGACACCGGGGCTAATGAGGTGGTGAGTGAGAGATCATTGCATTAAAAACGCAAGTAAGCCTACTTAAAGAGAACCCTCTCAAGTCCATAAGCCAAACTGGGCACCGGTGGCTGGTCAATCTCAAGAGCTAGTCTTTGTCAGCATTGATTATGTGAATTTATATTCAGGACTCACGCAGTATTTCAAGTTGTGTGGCATCGGCCTTTTCAATCGCTGTCTTTAACTTAGCGCCCTTACGACCCAACGCACCCTGGAGCGAGTCGAAGCCTGCAAGATCAGACAAAGGAGTACCGGATAGCTGTGACTTGCTCCCTCCGGCCCTTCTCCTTTCTGCCTGCGCTACATGGTGAGGGTTATCTCCCGTACGATGTTTGTGTATCTTCACACCGAGTTTCCTCGCCAAATCCGCCTTTCTTTCAGTTTCTGACAAACGGTCCTCGCCACGTTTGGGCGTCGTTGACATCACTTTTCGCGTACGAGTGACCGGTTTTTTAGACATTACTTTCCGTGCGGGTCCCTCGTCCTTACCTAAAGGTCCTAAATTGCTGTGGTCGTCAGCTGGCATATCTTCATGTACCTCCTGAGGTCCAGAAACAGTCGTTGGATGCTGCAGCCTGCTCTCTAGAGAGGATTCCAGAACAGCGGGCGCCGATAGCTTCTTCCCTTCGGTCCAATCCAGCACATTTTGTCCTTGCTCGGCAGCTTCCTTTGCCTTGTGTGTCTCTCGCCTATCTTGTTTGGCTTTCTGGCGCTGTGCAACTCGAATCAGACGCCTCTGTTGACGTAAAGCTTTTTGTGAAAGAGGCTTAGCTGGTTTGGTGACCGGGTTCTGGTGCGATACAGGTAGCCCCAGCTTGTCATTAGCTACCTCTAATTCCTTAGGTATTAGGCCCGGCTGCGACTGAAGCCTTTGCTTGCGGCGTGCCGCGGCGAATTTGTGCTGGAGTGCCACCTGCGTAGTTGTTTCACCACTATTTGCAGGCTCTGGGTCCGTAGGAGGATCCTACAAGTACGTCAGGTATATATCCTGGTTCATGTAGCCCCACGGTACAAACCTCTTGACGTGTCACAGCTGGCGAATCAACATGATCCCCATCCCTCCGTGCAAATTTCCCACCTACTCTTGTTGAATCTTTGGAGATGAAGCCTTTTATGATCTCTGTTATAGTCGACGAGGAGCTCGAAGTAGCCCCTTTGTCACTTTTCGACGCCTCCGACAGCGTTTGAAAGCCATGTTCCTCACTCTTTGTGTCCTCAAGGTGACTTGAAGGGTGGCTTGAGTGTTGCTGTCGTCTTGAGCGTCCTGTCCGAGTTGTAGCGCTATGGAGCCGACATGAGAGACATACATATCCTTGACTTGGCGCAAAAACCAATCTTGCAGTGCTGGCACGCATACAGAAGACCGGGGCGGAATGAAAAGAGCCAGATGTTAGAGCCTAGATCATAGGATGAATCAGATTTTCTCGCAATGGGCCGCCTCGCAAGTCTATCGAACAGGGATGTAATTTCATATAACGGCTACTCCCGTTAGCCACGTATCGGGGACTAGAATAGCGTGCTAGTGAGCTCGACGAGCTAACGAGCAACCAAAGCCGCCAGTGCCAAACCTCCAGCAACAGTTTCTCCGTCTACTGGTGATAGCAATTTGGTCGTACATCGCATGAGAAGTCATTTAGTTTGATTGCCAGAATATGAACAGCTCCAGATTATTCCGTTTCCCTAAGCCTGAGTGGCTGAATAGTCCAAATACCCGAACAGCAGGCGTCTACCTAGCTGGTGCTTTGGTCTGTTGAGAAGGAACCATGAGCCTTATCATCCAAGATATGTCACTGACTTCATCACCGCTGTAGTTCTCTCTCGGCTTCTTTTTCCTCATTGATGCCGCCACCTATTCCCACTCCACCAAGAATGGTTCCAACGTCCACATCAAGTTTGTTGACTGGATACCCGGCATCTGCTCCGCGCTCGGCATGCTCGTCATAAATTCAATAGAGAAGACACGATTAAGTGCAGACAGCTATAGCTATTCGGGAACAGGAGTAGCTTGGAAGGCAAGATTGGTACTATTCTTGGGGTTTGCGCTCATGGCTGGGGGTTTGGCTGGCAGTGTGGCAAGTGGATCCCATTGGTTTTGGAACGAAGAACATCGGTGCTAACATGATCATACGTAGGCCGTCCTGGTATTGAAATACATCGTACCTAACTATCCATTCCCTACCCTCTATTTCGGAGTCGCAAACACTATCGCAAACGGATTGATTATGCTGAGGTACCCAAGCAGTTCCTTGCATATCATGGACAATGCTGATGCGTTCCAGCTCCGTTGTACTTTGGGTATCTCAGAACATGGAGGATGACTACACCTACAATTTGGCGCTTTGACTGGCCTTCAGGAATCAGCATGTATTATGTACAGAATCATGGCTATGTCGAAACGATCAGTCCCCTTTCCAATGCAGCTGTCGTCCTTTTTACACATGATGATTTTCTTCCATTTATATTTTGCTGACTTGCGTTCTGCTACTTCTCATATTCTTCTAACATCGTATGAAGTGCTAAAGTAACCGGCCGCTCTTTTGCCCTCATTCTCATAGGTTACAACAGCATTCAAGCGATTGCGTCTAGAGAAGGTGATTACTTGGGCACTCCACCGGCGCTCACAGCGGCGCAGCGTTCAAAACCGTAGTCATTTCCGTCCGCCTCCAACGTGGTATCGATATATCTCCGAACTACCCGAGATCTTGGTGAGGATGACCGGATGATCCGATGCGAGGCTGAGCAACGGTGGCGGTGACGGTGACGGATGCGCAAGTCGAGGATTGACCGCTGGGCCCGGCTGACCCATGAGGCTGTGAAGATTACTCAGACCAATTTTCCTACCAATCGCAAGTCATGCCTGTATAGGCTTCCACGCATCACCGAAACGATGGCCAGCTATGACCAGCAAGGTTACCACGGCATTTCATCGCTGCGTGGTGTCTTCGAATACCTTCAAAAGATCCTTACGCTTGGTCCATCAGAAGGTGAGCAAAGGGTTCAAAATCCTTCATTGCTTACTCTACCACATCTTTAGCCGAGCTCGCCCAAACACAACACGTGAAGTTGCAACACGACTCTGTCTTACTCAGACTGCGACCTCACGATCACGTCCCCAATTTATCCCAGTCATGGAACAGAACTCTAAGTAAGCATCGCAACGGTGAGCAGACGTGAGGAAAAGCCCTCGAGCAAATCATATATAAACCCTTGTCTCCCTCTCATCACCACCGGGACCCAACACTCTCATCAACACAACACACTCTCATCAACACACTCTCATCAACACATTCTCATTATTCCTCATCCCTCATCCATCAGACAAAACAAAACACAACCACATAATCCCTCCATCCCCAACCAAAATGCAACCAACCACCCTCCTTCTATCAACCCTCGCCTCCCTAACCCTGTCCGTCTCCCCCCTCCCCCAGCTGCCTCCCCTCATCCTATTCCCCCATCCCCCCCTCCAACAATCCTTACTAACCCTCCCCCCCCCAACAGAACCCTCGCCCACCCCCAAATCGTCCCCTCCTCCTCCCAATGCACCTTTACCGCCACCCCCTGCGCCCCCTTCAACGGCCCCACCGAAACCATAACCGTCTACGAACAACCCTTCACCGCCACCGCGACCAAGAGTTTCGACTGTGAGGGATGTGGGCAGGTTACTGTGGAGCCGAAGAATTGTGGGGGCGTTGGGATCGTAAGTTTTTTTATTTTGTTCTGTTTCTTTGTGGGGAAAATGGAAAGAGGAGGGGGATGTCTATTTGGCAAAGGGGGGTACAATGGAATACGGGCTAATATTTGGTGAAAAACAGCCGATCCAGACGACGACGTTTGTGTTTGTGAATGGGCAGAGCACGACTACGGTTGATGTTTGTAGTCCGACTGCGAAGTAGGATGGGTATGGGTTTGGTTGGTTGGTGGGAGGTGTGGTGAGGTGGTTTGAATTGGGTTTAGTTCGTGCGTGGATGGAGATGGAAGATTGCGTTGGTAGATTTGTGTTATAAATTCTCTATCTTCAGGGATTGAATGGTGCTGGTGCTGATGCTGGTGCTGCTGGGGGTTGGATGCTACTTGTCGTGTCATACAACCTATCGCACAACCTACCTATCATACTCACATGCACCAACATTCCAACAACTTCTTTCTCCCAAACCCCCTCAATACATACATGCATCCACAATCCTACCTTGATTTGCTGAAGGCCTTGGATTCTTCTCATGCCATGACTTGATTTGACTTGACTTGATATTGCTCAATTCGTGATGTTGTGACTTTGGAAGATGAAGGCTAGTTTGTGGATAGGAAAGTGGATATGATAGGGAGGATAGGAAAGGGGGGAATAGGAAGGGGATATGTGAGATTTTCGAGATCGATTTGATGACTTGTAGAAGTATAAATGTATATGTATTTGAGATGTTGAGATGACTCTTGTCGTTCCGCACTCCCTCGCCCCCCTTCCTCTCTTCGTCCCTCTCTTCGCACATCATCCATCCGATCCCAGGGATATAAGCATACTCAATGAATTCTAGCTACCATATCATATCATATAAGCGACATTCCCATTGGCTGTCATGGCGAGCCAGCGCATAGCTCTGCTATATCCGCTCACCGTTCTCCATAAACGACCCTACCTTCAAAGTCCTCCCTTCTCTTCCTGCAGCATTGTGAGATAAAAGAAAAAAGAAAAACGATGGATTTGTTCCGCAGTCCCATGTACTTCCTCGCGTTTATTCAAGTGATAATATTAGCGTCCACAGCACTGTCACTCCCCCCAGTCAACGTAGCCACGCTATCGACATCGCAGCTACGCAACGCGTCTCACCTCACGCACGCCCTTCCGTTGAATGTCTCTGAGCTGTCATAGTAAGTCCAGTCACTACCTCCCAGTAAATTTCCCATGACCGATATCGATATCCTCCTCCAGCCCAGTCAAGGATCCCTACACCATCCATCCCTCCGGAACCAACGAGATCGTCGAATTCTACGCCTACGGGGCCCCTTTACCAAGCGGAGCCGTCACCGAGGTCCTGAACAAAGCCACATTCCTCGCCCTCGAACACGCTGGCGAGGCGCTTGTGGGCTTGGAGCCGTTGGAGACGTGGGTAAGAGGGGTGCAGTTGTTCCTCGTTCCTAGAGAGGAAATGACGTGGTGGATGTGGACGAACGCGTTGTGGGGGATGAGGATGGCGGTGGGGGATAATGCGATGTTTTTCGAGTGGAGTTTTGGTGTTGCGGTGGTGGGGGTGGGGGAGGGGGAGGGTACGGAGGTTGGGTATGGGACGTTGAGGGACGAAGGGGAGAGGAGATGGTGATGATATGACTCACGATAGCGGGAGTGTTTGCTGGACAAGCAATGCATTGCTTGGAGGAGGAAGCTCGATTGTCCGCTCTCGGGATGGTCTTGGGTGTAGGATGGCAGATCGGACATCAGCGCGACGATGGGTATTCACGGACAATCGCAGAAACTTGTCTTCTGAGGCCAACGTCGTTCCGTAACAATATGTGACGGTAGTCGGTGTGGAGTGGCCGTCAAAAGTGTGGTTGTCAAATGGGTACTCATCCGAATTTGAAAGATGGTCTTCCTCAACTTCTCATATTCGGAGTTGCTCATGTGAATGACCCTGAAGGACAAAGGGATATCAGTAATGGTAGCGATAACAAGGCGGGAGAGGAAAGACTTGTTTAACGCTCTTGAGAAATTAGAAGACATGTAATTGAAGTCCTTATACGGTATGTGGCATGGTATGATCTCAGGCGGGCTTTGGACCGGTGTTCCCGGCCAAGGCATTTTAGGTGATCTTGTGGTTTGCATGATTTCACTTGATGAACATTAGAGCTAGATGGACATATGTTATGAAAGCCGATAGTGTTTTTTAGCCTTCCAAGCCGTTGCCCGGAACGCACAGATAGGACGTCAACAGTCCCGAATCATTTTCTGATGAGATTTGAGCTCTTTCCATATTGAACGCACCCAGGCCTTAGATCCCTTAGTATCACTTTCAATCTACTCTGTAGCGCAAGGATGATACAGGATGATCCATGCTCTCACAAATTGCGCCCGTACCGGATATTACTGTCCACTAAGAGCTCTTCGTCTTCTGCTGGAGGCACCAAGTCATACACGGCGTGTTTATCACCGTCGTCCTCGACTACTCGGATCAGATCCTCTGTGGGAATCTTGAAGTGCTTCTGACCTATGTTAAGAAGGTTGGCCAACCGAGGTCCTGCTTTTTCTAGAAATTGGCTTATTCTGTCGTATCGAGCAAATTGGCCCATAGCATGGTCAGCAATGTAGTCTTCTGACTCGTTCTTGACTACCTTGTAGCACATCGACCATCTTCGGTGAACTTCAACAGTGCGTACTCCTCTGAGCTCTAAGAGCGGTGCTAGCATGCGTCGTCTCGGTTCTAGATTCTTCACGTACGAATCAGAGTCGTCGAAAATAGTCGGAGGTTCCGGATGCGTGGCATAGTCCCGTTTCGTTGAGGCATCCAGTAGAATTTTGACCTTGAGAGTCGTTCCACATCGGTCCAGAGGGCTACTCCTTGCACGATGGACAGGAGAGTGCAAGGCTATCTCCAGACTCAAACGCCGAAGATCTTGGAACATACCGCCCTGATTGTTGACGAAGCCACTAAGAGCTGCTCCATACATCTGGCATTGCTCCGCTTCCGTGAGAGTATGGCGTCGCACAACTTCTTGGTCTTCAGATATACGGGCGCGTTCAACCCCTGCAGTGTCAGATGGGTCAACGCCATCTGGTAAAGGAAGATCAACCGTGGCTGTCGGAGAGATGGCGATCCGCATATTAAAGTTTCTGAAGTACCTCACATGGGGTATTCGACTTCGACTCCAGTTTTCCTGCTCGGCGTGATCACGGGGTATGTACCGCTTAAAGATTCTCTGTGTATCCTCGGTCAAAGCCTTTAAGTCCAAGCCAACCCCTTTTCTGAGCCTCGGGCGGGGTAACGTCCATTCGTTATTTTCGAAAAATACTTGCTCGCCCTCGTTACGAATCTGCCTGCAAGTCTTCAGTACTTCGCGAACTTGTGAGTACTGTAATATTGGGGTCTCTCGGTCGTCCATTGGCTTTTGACTGCAATCCCGGGTTGGGCATATGAAATGAGACTCATGGTCAGATAAGGGACCATCTACCTTAAGTGTGGCCTGTAGGATCTAGACAGAGTATGTGTAAGCATTGATCGGCCAATGGTAGGTGATAGCAAACGCCTGACACACCTGAGCCAGTAATTCCTTTGGTACGTTTAGAAGGAGAGAGCCAAGTTGTTGAACTGTGTCTCTTAGCCCATTGTGTCGACTACAAGATTTACTGAGGTCTGGCTCCTCAAAATCTGATAGCACTAAGTCTGTGTCTCCTTCTGCGCCTCCTTCGTAGTCGATGGCAGTGTCGTTTGCTGCCATCTCCACATCACCATCTCGATCTTCCTCTCCCGTAGGCTCATCAGCATCCTGGCTGCCATCAGTCATGGCCTCATCATATCCTAGGTCAACACCCGAGTCTTCTTTCGTGGGATCCTTTGGTGTAGGAGTACTTCCAACTTTGGTCTATATAGTGGTGTCAACTTCGATCTCGATCGACGGTGGAACGATGAATTTGGCATACCACACCATGCCTTCTCATCATGCTGTCGGGTTTAGCTTTGTCAGGACGCATTCGGTACGACCTACGGGTGCTGTACCGATCAAGGGCTTGCCTCAGCCTTGTCTTGATACTGCGATTGTTGGTCTTGTTCAGCAAGATTCAGCTTACCAACAATGTGAGTGATGAAGGAGTAAAGAAGTTGTAGGAGGAAGTCAACGACAATGATTCGTGAGACTTAAATCGAGTAAATCACAGGATCAATTTTGACACATAGGCGTGGAGTGTTAGCATGATGGAGTAGTACAAGATCAGCAGATTGGGCGCACTCGGCTGCTGTGATGAGATTTGTAGGTTGCAAATCTGGTGGGTAAAGTCAAATGCTTGAGGCCAAGTGTTGGCGACAATTTTGACCAAGAGAGATTATGCACGTATTGTACGACATTCGCGTGCGTCAAATGTAGATGACCCAGGGTATCCAAGAGTGTGCGATGAAGGGTCACCTGACTGCCCAAGATTGATCTTCAATGAATTCCCATTTAGCACTGAAATTTTCCTGTACAAGAAGAAGCCAGATCACTCATCTGGATCCGAGCTGCTCCACTCCAGGATTGCGACATGATCAAGGTTTTCCAACGGCCATGGCCTACTTGGTACTCGCTCTAGTATTCACAGTGTGATTTTCCAAGCTGTTGGCGCTACCTTCGCAGTCATACACGGCCATCACGAGAGCGCAAGCATAGAGTAGGAGAAGCTCGAAAGGTACAGATAGGAAGGCAGTGAGGCTCTACCGAATCGCAATAGAAAGCTACCTGCAACACTGCCACACTGCCAATTGGTAATTGCCCCTGCATGTAGTCAGTCGCTCAGCACTCGATAATGGATCGCGATATAGAATCAGCAACAGAGTACCTGCTCACCTGCTATCGGCTAGAGGGATATGGAAGATTTGGTACCGAGGTTTTTTTTTGACAAGATGCCATGATATTCTCCAAGGCATCTTGCTACGTTGCGTAAGTAAAGTGCCTGACGAAGGAGATACTAGTCGCCTATCGAAGAGTTGCTATGATTGATAGGAAGAGGGATGAATACGGTATCGCAGCCTTTCGTCTAGGCTTGTATAGAAGAGGCAGGTGAAGAGGCGGTCTGGGGCTTCTTTAGCCCCGAGGATTACCGCGCTAAACCCAAGGAAGGATAGCCCCGCTCCGTCCTGCTATCAGGCCAATTAGATCCCACGCTCCTACAACATTGATCCTCACAGGATGCGCATATCTGATATCCCTCGCTTCGCTCTGCAAGTGCGGCTTGACACGATATAAATATGTCAGGTACAGAACGTGTACGATAGCCGAGGAGGCCTAGAGTGATAAACCATGAAAGCAGGACTTGCTCCCCTCGAAAGATGGAGCTTGAGTCGCTCGACTATTTCCCCACTGTCTCCTACACTCTCCTCACAGGCACTGACAGACAATAATGCGATCACTTCTTGCCGTCAGCCAATGCCTGGCAGCTATCGCATTTCTACCTACCACGAATGCAACGCCACGACACGCTCTGCAAGCTCGAAGATACACAAATGGGACGAACAACAGTACCATCATCGCCCCCAAAGTCTTCCTCATTGACATGGCGAGTCTGTCGCTCCAATCTCTTGGATCAGCTCTAACATCTACATTAGTTCCCCCCGGAAGGAGCGGCTTGGTATGGAATCCCAGAATTTAATCTTTTAGAGAAGAACATTTCCGTGCCCGGCATCTCACCTCTCTATCCCGACGTCCACTGCACTCTCAACGGGGAGGTCTGCCAAATCATCACTGGTGAAGCAGAGATCAATGCCGCAAACAGCATCAACGCCTTGACCTTTTCAGGCCTCTTCGACGTCAGGAAGACATACTTCTTCATTGCCGGCATTGCAGGTGTCAGTCCCAAAGTGGCCACCCTTGGCTCCGTCACATTTGCACGCTACGCCGTTCAGGTAGCCCTGCAGTACGAGTTCGACGCTCGGGAAATACCAGCCAATTTTTCTACAGGGCAAGTCAAATCCACTCTCACTAACTAAAGTACAAAGCTGACTATCGCAGATACGTTCCACAAGGAAGCACCAACCCAGCTCAGTATCCTCAAAGTATCTACGGCACCGAAGTCTTCGAGGTCAACGACGCCCTTCGCCAACTTGCTATCAGCTTCGCCTCCAAAGCTGTATTGAATGACTCCGCAGACGCAAAAGCTTATAGAGCCAACTATGCAAGCACGAGCGCGTATACTGCCGGGAGTACAGGTCCTAGCGTGGTTGCCTGTGATGTTGCGACTTCGGACGTCTATTTTAGTGGTACGCTGTTGAGCGAGGCTTTTGAAAATACTACAAAATTATTCACCAATGGAAGCGGGGAGTATTGTACCACCGCCCAGGAAGACAACGCCACGCTTGAAGCTCTCCTGCGCGGCGCGATTGCAAACCTCACGGATTTCAGTCGCATCATCATAATGCGTACTGCGTCTGACTTTGACCGCCCATATGCTGGAGAGGCTGCTACTACCAATCTGTTTTATGCCAATCAAGGCGGCTTTGAACCAGCAATTGCCAACATCTACCTCGCTGGCATCAAAGTGGTAGAGGGTATTCTGAGTGGGTGGGATAGCACCTTCGAGAAAGGCGTACCGGCCACAAACTACGTTGGCGATATCTTTGGCAGTCTGGGAGGCATGCCAGACTTTGGGCCGGGGTCGATGTTCAACGACAACCCTGTGACGAAGAGGCATCTGAAGGGAAGGAATTCCATGAGGTACGCTCAGACGTCTTGACCGACGCGATCGGTTCGTCCGGATGAATGAGACCTGCGAAGCGCTTGGATGTAATTGCATAAACATCGCTATCCCATGCCCTGGCAACGCACTCGTAGTAATGGATACACAGCGAATGATAACGGGCCGCGGAATATGCAAGACCCTTGGAAAAGCTTGGTATTAATACGCAAAATTTCCCGTCGTGTATGAAGACTTGTACAGCAGTCACAACATTCGGTAGGACATCTTTTCGACTATTGGACACCTTGAGGAGTATCGAGTTGTAGAAGGCACCCATCCATGGCTTTGATCGATCATGTTGTCGGACCTCTACCAGCCACCATTATAGTAGATGGCCGGGCGGCGGCCCGGGCGGGGAATTTGCCTCTTCGGTGCCAAGATTTCCCGCATACACCAAATTCCTTGGCGCGCATTTCGACCTTTCAATTTTTTACATGCTGCAACGGTATCCAATCCCATAGAATGTACTTGATACATAGTACTATATGACTTACATATGCTTTCAGATGACATGATGCATCGGTTGTGGACCTACAAGGATCGGTCGATTGTGCGAGATCAGAGTCGCAAAGGATTGGACCCGGTCATGCTACTCTAAGGATTTGCGGAGTACATGGAGTGGAGTAGGATCGTTACATCAGAAATAGACGTCGAAAATACAGTGTGCGAAATGGGAGTCGTCTTCACTCCTTGACTCTCCAACACCTTGCGCTCGCCGCTATTTCCATTTTGCATCTACGGATCAACCGCACACAGCCCATCATTCGCATACCTGCAGTGTGAATCAAACTTGGAACGGATGGAGCATTCAGAGACGACCATTGCTTATCTAGGCCCTCCGTCGTCTTATACTCACCAGGTGAGTCGCGTATCGAACTCTCTAAAAGCCTGTCTGACTGGTATATAGGCAGCGATTAATTCTTTCGGACATTTGAACTATCTTATAGAGCACCAGCCCTCCATCCAAGGTAATTTGCTTTCCCTGAACATTCCCGACTGGCTTTTTATCAATCTCTACCAGATGTCTTCGCCGTTGTCCAATCGTCCGCCGCCGCTTTTGGCGTCGTACCATATGAGAATTCTTCGAACGGGCCGGTCATTGAGACACTTGATCTCTTAATCGATCGAGAGGAGACCTTCTCAGATGTTCGGGTGTGTGGAGAAGTCTACGTATACGTTCAACACTGTCTTCTCGGGCGTGTATCCAAGTCTGCGTGTCAGGAAGATCTAGGTTTCCAGAATGGCTTTTCCGGCAATTCTCCCCCCACCACGAGTATGCCATCTCCCAGTAAGCCACGCTCGAGATCCTCGACGGAGTTAGAGCACATTAAGCGCGTTTACAGTCACCCCCAAGCTTTTGGACAATCTGAAACCTTCCTTTCCACCTATCTCAAATGTGCTGAGCGTCACGAGGTCTCATCTACTTCCGAGGCTGCGAAACTGGTTGCCAATGATAAGTCGGGCGAGGCAGCGGCGATATCTAGCAAATCAGCTGCAGATCTTCACGGATTGACCATCCTAGGCGAAGGCATTCAAGACGTTTCAGACAACACGACAAGGTTTCTCATCATATGTAGAGGCCCCACAGATCACAACAAGGAGATGCTGATGCCCGAAGAGTTTCGGGTATCAGCGGGCTTGGACTCCAATTGGAAGAGTCTTGTAGTGTTCAAGATCTCTCACAAAAGCAAAAGTGCATTGATGAAGGCTCTCTTGGTTTTCAATGACCGTGGACTCAGCCTCACAAGCATCGATAAGCGGCCAGGCCGGGTCCGTCCCTGGCAGTACAACGTTCTGGCAGAATTTGAAGGATACAAAGCATTTCGGGATTCAGACCTTCTGCGTTTAGCATTGGAGGAATTAGAAACCACTACAGAAGGAACCCGATGGCTTGGAAGCTGGATAGATCGGTTCCGTCCATGAAACCTAGCTTATCTCAGCTTATGGGAAGAAGCTTATATTAGGTCCGGAGAGGAATCAGCTTACGGGGCGCAGAACGTGAACTCGTCTTCATCAACTTCTCGGACGTCAGCAGCATCTAGGGTCTGAACGAACGAGCAATGACCGCAGGGTCTTGGCAGGATCCTTGATATCCGCTCGGTCCCTAGCTTCCACTCGTGTAACTCGTTGACCTGCGAAGTTTCTCCGATCGCCGTAAGAACGAAATGGAAGACAAGTCAGTGAAAAAATCGGCAAGCACTCACGCCTTCGAGACTTTGTGGAGATTGCGCTTCAGAAGCTTCACTTGGTCCTAATGTTGACTAATTACAAGGCTTTCCTACAGCTCGCTCATGGCTCGGATGTCTTCAAAAGAATGCTTCTGTACTCGTACATTGGCGACCGGCTTGCGAACCTCATACTATGCACAGTGGCAAACCGCATGCGGTCAAAAGTCCAAAAACAAGTAGCAGAACATCTACCCCTAGCTATACCCGTAAGTAGCCAGTCTCTATCGCCGATGAATATCGAAAAAATTGAAGTACCACGGAATCGCTTTAGTGACACGCCTGTATGGGTACTCCCTGGTTGTCAGTGATATTGACAAAAAATCGTGGTCCAGAACATACAAATACCGTCTTCCGTGGAAGTATGAGCGATGGCGGATATACATGTGGAATTGGTGCTCTCTCAGCTCATGCAGATAGACCAAGCGGCGTATCTAGCTTGTAAAGATATTCTCAATTATCAAGACCCTCATACTTATTCGCATAATGATCTAGTGACTTTGTGTCACTTCTCTGCGAATTCCCAGTGGACCCAACGATTTCTCAATGGGTTCCCACGGCCTGCCTCCCTTACGCCACAGCGCTTGCTGTTACGTTTCATACGGACCTGCTCAGGCAGCTTGCTTGGCTCCTGGGAGATGTAATCGTTCTTGTCGGATCGTTTTCTGTCAGGGACGTCGGGCAGCAAATCTTGCAAGGGTATCCAGGACAGATTCTTATAGCCGTACCCAATACGTTTGCATTGACCAAGGATACAAATGACAACTCGTGAACAGCATAACTACAGAACGGGCTTTGCATGAGATCTACCTTATGCCATTCTTGCCAATAGTCAACCTAGAGAGCCTGCAGCGACTATAACCTTTCACAATATGGTCAACGGCACGCACGTTTCTGAGCCTCCCACCTTGATAGCGACGGTGCCTAAGCAGCAGCGCTGAGAAGGCTTGCTTATGAGCCACTATTGAGCCCCAGAAACTCATCCGCGAGCTCCAACTTACCTCGAAGAAGTACGGCACCTACGGCACTGCTGAGGCGACCAACGCTGGACCGGATCCCGATATGCTTGTCCCGAAAAGATGGCGTGGCAAGGCACTCACAGATGCTGTCACATCTAGCAAAGTCCGACCTCGTGTCCTAGACGATCGTGTATGCGAAGTACTCAGACCGACAAAGTTGGCCAGCAAATCTGGCAGTCCCTGAGCGAGCGAGAGGTCGGTCGATTAGAGGACAGACTACTGAACGTTTTACACCTAACAATATCGTATATGTATATGGTAGGTTATAAGGTACCGGCAAACGATGGCACATCCTAAATGTGGATTTCAAGGGCACCATCTCCTTAAAGGGAGACGCCATCTATGACTGTGGAAGGGCGGTTCTGTGGACGGGCAACGTTGTTGATGAAGAATTGCGGATCGACAACGCAGTCAATCAGCGACCAGACGATGACAAGAGGTCGAGTAATCTTCAGAGGGGCAGAACTCACAAAGTCAGCATCGAATACGGAGTAGCTTCGACCGCGGAAGTTTTGCACGGAGCAACGGTCTCGTCTGGCACTAGAGGATTCCACGCCAGCATGGACAAGCAGATGGATTCCGAAACAGCTATTTGGGACGCCATAAAGGTCGTTGCTGGGGTTGATCAGGTGACCTTTCTGATCGAAACTGTGATTGAGAGAGCGAGGGCTTCGATAGAACCGATATGGATTTACAACTCGGTAACGACATATTGATCTCCAGACTCATCGAGGCAAATCCGAACGCTAGCTGGTCGTGCCGTTGGCGAAAATGGCACATACCACTGTTACAGGAAGAACAGAGAGTCAACGAAACCGTGAACGCACGCCATCGCCAACATCTTTTTTGGAGGAGTCAATCCAGTATTTCTACATGATGTGGTCGATTCAATGCCATTGGCGACATCCACTCATTTCCACGGTGCGGCAGAATGTTGATCACCTTCCCGCACCGTACAAGTCGACTACTATTCTCTAAGACTAGGGCAGAGATTAGTGAATTGTGGAGAAGAGCGAATAGAGTGTTTGTCTCGAGGCATTATTAGCCAAATCGAAAATCCCATAGAAAAGCCCCATGAAGTTGAAGAAACTTATTGGCGGACTAGATATTATTCCAGAACCTTTAAGCACCTTTACCAGGACATTCATCACACCATTAGAAAGGCTTTCGGCAACCAACCAATTCATGAAAAAATTGTCACTCGTACCCCCTTTCTGGTAGGTATCAAAAAACCCTTTCCACCTTTTTCTACAACAAGAACATACTACCATACATTACCTCTCCCATCCCCATCTCCCCCCTTTCTTATTTATGGTTCTATATCCGCCATCCACCCATCACAAGACAACCTTCCTTCTACGAGATAATCTCCTCCCCCTCCCCCTTCCAAATCATCATAGAGAATACCGTAACAACAACTTTCCCGTCTATCATCGAACCGTTACGAACCTATATCATCCATCCATCCATCCCCATCTTCCATAGCATAATCATGACATATCCACACCCCCATCCATATCCCCATCCCCATCCACATCCCCATCCATATCGAATCCACATTCCTCTCCTCCAATATCCACACCTACATATTCAAGGAAATACCCATGTATGTATACACAAACATCAGATCCAACCCTACAAAAGCGAAAGCGTAAGATAAAACAAGGGCACTTCATGATAGGATTAGTTGTACTCATATCTGTGCTTATATAATTTTAATGGGCTCGTGGTTGAGAGGGGGCGGGACATGTCCTTGGATGGAGGGGGTGGGGAGATGGAACAGTTAGTTGTCGGTTGAGCTTTATTACTCAGTGTCACATGTCCTGCAGATTATGTATTTCACGATTAGCTGCCAAGACATGGCCGGAACGAGCGCCGGCGTAGAGCAATGGTCAGGACGTCATGTTTGTGTATATGGCTCTAGAGTTATTTGCAGAAAGCCTTCATCCATGCCTACATTGATACACCATATGTTCACTGACCCATCTCCTTCAGGCGCTCCTGGGCAGACTGCTTGGCTTCGTCGGAGACGTTGGGGTTCTTGGTCGTGCTGGATGGATAGATGTTAGACGATGGAGGATTCATAGACGTGATGGGGGGTATCATACGCCTTGAGTCCACCGGCAACGTTGTTGGGGTTCTTGTCGCCGCTGTCTTTTTCGATTTCACCGCCGTTGAATTCTTGGTCGAGGACTTCTTTGGAGTGTTGCTTGGACTCGTCGGAGGTGTCTGGTTTCGGATGCTTAGTGAAGGACTCTAGGTTTATGATTGTGCTTGCTGGAATTGGGAGAGTGTACTTGGGTTGTTGAGGTTAGCCTTGTGGCCACCAACGATGTTGCCTGGGTTGGACATGCTTGTTTTGTGGGTGAGGTTGGTTTGGGGATTTAGGAGTGTGATTTGTGAAGTTGGATGATGGTGATAAAGATGATTGTGAAGAGGCAAAGGTAGAGACTTATATATCCTTCGAGGGGCCCCCCCACAACCGAATGAGGTAATCTATTTGTAACTCACAGCAGTATCGTAATCTCATATGTTTAGGCAGTAGGAAGGTAGGCAGCAGATAAGCCATGACGCTCAATGGTGAGCTGTTGGCTTGCAGTGGCCGCTACGACCAAGTGCGTGACAGCGGACGCCCTCCACTCACGACGCCTATCGATACCAAAGATCTGGCAGATGGTGAGATTAGGTTCGTGACAGACATGGATTGAGAAAGCCAATGGCTCCGAACAGGGATATGTGGCGCCGCTGGCATCACGATATCTCGTCGAAGCAGCCAGATCCATCGATCGTCTAGCTCTGTAGAGAGTAGAGCACAGCATCACATCATCGATACACCCCAGACAGCCCCAGGATGCTGGCATGTCCCACGTTGCGAGAAGATCCCCAGCTGAAAGCGTGTAGGAGCTAGGCAGCCATCCAATTGGGGATAGTTGAAGGCATTCGGGGAAAAGAGGATATGCTTCCGTAGCCTTGCGTGGGGCTGACGATTCAAGAGACTAGCCAGTGGTATATCTGCCGCTATCGAACATGACATTTGCTCAACTGCTCAGATCTCGATGTTTGGCTGCAAAAGGCGGTGGGGAAAAGCGGAGAAGTTGCACGCTTGGACATCCACTGAAGTCATGACATTTGTCTTGGCGATCGCCTCGGAGACGCCTGTTCCCGTGACTGACACGTTCACTCATAACGGTAAGTTATAGCGACAGACCTTACTATACAGAGTAATGACTGGCGCTGACTGGTATGAAGGAAGATACTGTTATGGTCCAGGCGTGTCTTCCAGGACTGCACGACCACTGCAATCTGGAAGCCTAGTGGTGCCGGGTCCATGTGAGCTGCCAGAATACCTGTACTTCAGACGAGGTGTGCCTGCAATGAGACCACTGAGAGGAAGCTGGACACTCGTGGAGGGATAGATGCTGTCAACGCTCGCGAAAGGCTTCCTTGTTGCAGCTTCTGGACGTTACGAATTGCTCCCTATCTCTTGCTAGATCGGCGCCATGCGTTAGCAAGGCTGCAACGGTCGATAGATCAAGTCTCCTTCTCGACATGCAGCTAGTAGCTTTATTATGCGGCGTACACTGAAGTATTGGGACTGTTGCGTGCGGGGACAACAAAGAGCGACGTTCCGGTGACAACAGGATACTATGGAAGTATGACAAGAGCCAGGGCATTCACCGCTACACAGCACTTTTATGCTCTGCTCTGCTGTCACGACGACAAACTGAGCTCGCTACAAAGGCATTGAATTCCATTGAATTCATCCACGTATGAGGTATACAATTATAGATTTTTCCGTTTCCTCTACTGAAACACGGAGTCACGTGCCATGCTATGCCATTACAGGCTAGCCAGATAAGGAAAAGCGCCAAGATCAATCGCCAAGACAGAGCCTGCTGTGATTGGCCGGGAAGCTGATCGCTAAACCTTTTCGCGGCTTACCCGGCTGAGCAGGCAAATTTCAACTCTCAACATCACGTCGACTGCTACCATACCATCATGACACAGCCCATCAGCACGGTACTATGGTACGAGTATGTGAGGTTGGACTGAGCTTGGAGAGGCTTACGTTTGCGTCTCGCTCACGGGTCCCTAATTCAAAAGCACGTTTTCAATTACGATAGGTATCCATACCTTGAAACCGCACCATGATGCAATGACCAATCATGCGCAACTTCAGTGATACAGCACTTTCCAACGATGTTGGCTGTCTACTTTGACCATTGGTCTCGAACTCTTGGTTTTGACCAAGATGGCTGATGAAGCACTGCATCATCAAATACCTTCATCTCAAGGTTTGGTAGAACCCTGGGTCGGCAACAAAATCGCTCGTCAGCTTGACTCTAATATGAAGGTCTACTTTGCTAAAGGTTGGGCCATCTACCGCCTTCATTGTTATCAACTGTATGGAATAAAATTTCCGTTTATGATATTCTTTGGAAGGATTTGTGCAACCCAAACTCTCTGTATACTTTGCGTTATCAAAGACCGCACTACTCTCTATCTGTTTCATTCGTAAGAGCAAGTTCAAGTCCAACAGGCTCGCTGACACCTCTTCTGCAAATTCGACATCCTGAAGTTCCTACGTTGATACCTCTAAGCGCTTACTCACCCATGATTCACATAAGAGCCGAATAACTCCATACGGCTAGGAATTACGATGTATCGTTGGTCTTCTTTCGGCGGCCACGCTAGCAACATTGATGGACACTCTTTTTGACCCTGTGTCATATACTGACCCGTACCATGTCGCACTTCTTGTGCCTCGCCTCAATGGTTACGGATCGTCTAGGCCTTATATCTGACCCCAAGCTCTACCCGTATAGATTTACAGCGCTCCATTCCCACGACAGAGCCTTAGGGGGGTGTCGGACTAAGAGAAGAGGGTGTCAGCGGAGCCGTTGTCTCTTAGGTCATTCAGGCCTCAACTGGTAGAGTACTTTCCGTTGTTTCACGTTACCTCCACCCAGCGCTACCTCAGCGAAGAAAGCCTCCCACCCAAAGCACCTCCTACTCACTCTCCCAACGATTGCAACAATTGCTTACATATTGGGTCTATTCATTGCTCACAGAGCTATGTTAGCTTTTCCTTGCCCTCTACGTTACATTCAAAACTCGTGATCAGCTTATCGAATTCCGCCCCAAACGGACGTTACATCTGCGTTCTTGGCGAAGGCTGAATCCCAACTTCAACGTAAGCATCTACGCTGTCCTCGTTGTCAACTGATATGTGAACTCGGCTGCGCGTCGTATACTACAGGTATAGCCAGCTGAATTACCCCCTGCTACTGCTATTGAATACAAGGTCTTTCATTATAAAAGCTGTTCTTTCCCCATCTCATATCAGCAAACAAGCAATACTTCTAGCTTTAATCGCATCTGTATCATGCAAACAGGCCCTCATACTTGCACTCTCGGCTTCTGCACATTTCCCCGAGCTTGTCCTGAAGACCACACTCGCTCACCTTGTTCAAAACCTCCACAATCACCTTAGCCATGAAGTCTACTTACCAAGCCTACCTATTCCTCTTGATATCCGCCACTAGTGCCATCGCTCTCCCTCAGCAGACCGCAACCAGTGAAGATGACGTCGCACCGCACACGGCCGCCGGCGCGGCCGTGATCAATCCGGGCCATGACGTCTCCGTCGCCGACGTCGCCGAAGCCGCAAACGTCAAGAAGTGCATCACCTTCACCTCCGACAACCCAAACTGGCACTACACCAACAGCGCCCCCTGGTCCGGCAGCGGCACCTTCGGCTCAACTGGCGGCAAGATCTGCGTGCCCCATAGCGACACCGCCGGCGGCGCAATGTACATCGGTACCGAAGCCAACCCAGGCCCTGGCAGCACCAAACTCGAATGTTTCTTCCCAAGCTCGGGGACTGCAAACTGCGACATGTCCCTCGTGGACGGCTACTCCCTCTCCGTCAAGTGCGACGTCCCCGGCCACCACTCCATCGGCGGCAACACCGACCTTTGGAAAACCGGCAAGCAATGCGTGGATAAGAGCCTAGAGGGCCGCGGTATCTGCAAGAATGACAAGGGCTACGCGCCCCATGAGAGCGACGTTACGCCCTTTTTCCAGGCGGCGATCAACAACGGCAACGATTATTGCATCTGGGTTAACTGCAAACAGGACTATTACTTTCCTGTCAACGCGGACATCAAGTGTCATGTTAGTGGGAGCCGTGGGCCGTGAACATTATCCGAAGCCTAGATGTTGAGTGATATGATGTAGCTTGAGTTATTGACAGTCTTTCATTCCTTTTTGCAATTGCTTTTGGAGGCTTTAAGGACGCTCTTTGGGAATTATGGACGCTGCTTTTGGAGATCTGCGCTCACAACGTACAAAATCAACACTCGTTCCGACTAGCTGTATAATGCATCGCAGGGCGCCAAGGTAGTCTTAGTTACTGGATTTCATATCGCTCGCGCTTTACAGATCCAACTGCCCTTGAGCTTAATATCCCCGTGCGTGAATACCTACTAGTCCTTATCCCATAACTTTCAATCATCACCATTCTTATATCCAGAACAATCTATGATTCCAGGCCATGCATCCATAGAATAGATTAGGAAGATAGTAAAGTAGAATATTCTATGTCAAATAATAGTAATACCTGCCATATATAACGATCTATGAGGGTTACCAGGCTGAGAAATAAACCCCCTACTACGTATATTACTTTAATATCCTCACATCCACCCACCTCCCATTCCCCCTAGCATACATACACACACACATAATCTGCTCAGTGCTCACACCAAAGATTCCCCTGCGGCACCCCGTCGCTGGCGACTGCGACTGCGACTGCGACTGCGACTGCGACTGCGACTGCGACTGCGACTGCGACTGCGACTGCTATTCCCGTCTGACGATTCCTATTCCCGACTGCGACAGCTATTCCCGACTGCGACTGCGACTGCGATAGCTACTATGCGACTGCGACTGCTATTCCCGACAGCGACTGCTATTCCCGATAGCGACTGCGACTGCGATAGCTACTATGCGACTGCGACTGC